>OLPZ01000688.1_pt1 | contig 25760 bp, 15 predicted proteins | sample 1672711 | NCBI WGS metagenome assembly OLPZ01 (sample SAMEA3136716, study PRJEB25190) | human gut metagenome
GATACCGTTCATACGCTGTTCGACATTGCCGCCTTCAAAATAGATGATTTTGGCATCCTCGCCGCCGAGCTCGATGGCAACGTCGGTCTGCGGAGCGAGTGCTTTTAACGAAGTGGAAACCGCGATAACTTCCTGCGTGAACGGGATGCCGAGGTGGTTGGCAAGCGCAAGTCCGCCGGAACCGGTGATGACCGGCTGCAGGGTCAGTTCGCCCAGCTTTTCGTATGCTTCCCCGAGCAGGTGGGCAAGGGTTTCCTGAATGTTTGCAAAATGGCGCTCGTAATCGGCAAAGAGAAGCTGGTTCTCTTCGTCGAGGATCGCAATTTTAACAGTGGTGGAACCGATGTCGATTCCGAGAGTATATTTTTTATCAGTCATGAATCAAACTCCTTTTATAATAAGAAACAATCTCAACACATTATACGACAAAAAATAAGGAAATACAATTGGAAAAAGGGCGATGTCTTACGAAAAAAGTATAAAGTCCTTGTGAAAAATGGAGAAACCAGGAGGGAAAAAGGCAGAAAAAAGAAAATTCAGGCATTGTCAAAAACGGGTTTTGCCTGTATACTAAAAATAGTATACCCTGCATGAAAAACAGGCGGCAGGGATCATGAGAAAGGATGAAAAGCGTTATGTATAAAATTCTGAAAATGGAAGGAAGAGCGAAGCGCGCCCACATGGAAACCGTGCACGGCAATATCGAAACGCCGGTATTCATGAATGTCGGAACCGCGGCAGCGATCAAGGGAGCCGTTTCCACTGAGGATCTCCAGCAGATCGGCACGCAGGTAGAGCTCTCCAACACGTACCACCTCCACGTGCGTCCGGGCGACGAGGTCGTAAAGAAGATGGGCGGACTCCACAAGTTTATGGTCTGGGATAAACCGATCCTGACCGACTCCGGCGGATTCCAGGTATTCTCTCTTGCAGGCCTTCGGAAAATCAAGGAGGAGGGAGTTTATTTCCACTCCCACGTAGACGGAAGAAAGATCTTTATGGGACCGGAGGAGAGTATGCAGATTCAGTCCAACCTGGCATCCACGATTGCGATGGCCTTCGACGAGTGCCCATCGAGTGTGGCAGACCGCCGTTATGTGCAGAATTCCGTGGACCGTACGGCAAGATGGCTGCAGCGATGCAAGGATAAAATGCAGGAACTGAACCAGAGAGAGGATACCATCAACAAGCACCAGCTGCTGTTTGGTATCAATCAGGGAGCAATCTATGAAGATATCCGTATTGATCATGCAAAACGGATTTCCGAGATGGGTCTTGACGGATATGCCGTCGGCGGTCTTGCGGTAGGAGAGACACACGAGGAGATGTATCATATTCTCGATGAAGTGGTTCCGCATCTGCCAAAAGAAAAACCGACATATCTGATGGGTGTCGGAACACCGGCCAATATTCTCGAGGGTGTAGAGCGCGGCGTTGATTTCTTCGACTGTGTATATCCGAGCCGGAACGGACGTCACGGTCACGTTTATACAAATCATGGAAAAATGAATTTGTTCAACCAGAAATACGAATTGGATCCGCGTCCGATCGAGGAAGGCTGCCAGTGCCCGGCGTGCCGTCACTACAGCAGAGCCTACATCCGTCATCTGCTGAAAGCAAAAGAGATGCTCGGCATGCGGCTCTGTGTTCTGCACAACCTGTATTTCTACAACAATATGATGACAGAAATCCGGACCGCGCTGGACGAGGGCAATTTTGCTTCCTACAAACGGGCAAAACTCGCAGGATTTGAGGAATACGACAAAAAGTAATCGGGAAAGTATGAAATCTTTGGAAAATATCCGAAAAAGACTTGCCCATCGGTTCCGGATTGTGTATTATGATAGGTGTGTCTAAAGAACGGGATGTACTCTCGAATAACAGGAGGAAAGAAAATGTTTTTAGCAACAACAACAGCAGCAAACAGCGGTGTGATGAGCACTGGTATGTTAATTATGTGGCTGGTCATCATGTTCGGTATGATGTATTTCTTAATGATCCGCCCGCAGAAGAAAGAACAGAAAAAACTGCAGGCAATGCTGAACGACCTTGCAGTCGGAGATGCAGTCGTAACGACAAGCGGTTTCTACGGCGTAGTCATCGATATCACAGATGACGATGTCATCGTAGAGTTCGGAAACAACAAAAACTGCCGTATCCCGATGCGCAAAACAGCCATCACAGAGGTTGAAAAACCGGAGACAGCAGTCGTTGAAGAGAAAACAGAAAAGAAAAAATAATTTCACACGGCGAAAAGCCAGGAAAAACGCAGGTATTCAAAAAGAACGAATGCCTGCGTTTTTTTCGCCCCCGAAACTTCTTCGGCGGAACACGGCGAAAACGGGGAAAAATGCCGCGTATTTTTCTTTTAAATGGCAAAAAAGCAAAAAGATTATTGCGTTTCGTCCGATGCAAAGAAATTTCGTGTTGAAATTACCGGAAAAATGGCGTATAATTTAGAAATGCTATAGACGCAGAGAAAATAGAACGGTTTTTCAGCCGGAAGAAAAGAGGGAGAAAAATATGGAATACCGTATTGGATTAATTCACGGTGACGGAATCGGACCGGAAATTGTAAAGGAAGCAAAAAAAGTTCTGGACGCTGTCTGCGAGAAATATGGACATAAGTTTGAATATACCAACCTTCTGCTGGGCGGAGCCTCCATTGATGTGCACGGCGTGCCGCTGACAGATGAAACCATAGAAGAAGCAAAGAAATGCGACGCTGTCCTGATGGGCTCCATCGGAGGAGATGCAAAAACATCCCCATGGTACAAATTAAGCCCGGACAAGCGCCCGGAGGCAGGACTCTTAAAAATCCGGAAATCGTTAGGTCTGTTTGCAAACCTGCGTCCGGCTTACCTGTATCAGGAATTGAAAGATGCCTGCCCGTTAAAAGAAGAGATCATCGGCGAGGGCTTCGACATGCTGATTATGCGTGAGCTGACCGGCGGCCTGTACTTTGGAGAGCGCAGCACTGTAGAAGAAAACGGCATCCGGAAAGCAACCGATACGCTGACCTACAGCGAGACCGAAATCCGCCGCATTGCAATCCGTGCATTCGACATCGCCATGAAGAGAAAGAAAAAAGTAACGAGTGGAGATAAAGCAAACGTTCTCGATTCCTCCCGTCTGTGGAGATCCGTGGTAGAGGATGTTGCAAAAGATTACCCGGAAGTTACCTTAGAGCATATGCTGGTCGACAACTGTGCGATGCAGATCGTCCACAATCCGTGCCAGTTTGACGTCGTTCTGACCGAGAACATGTTCGGAGATATTCTTTCCGATGAGGCAAGTATGGTAGCAGGCTCGATCGGAATGCTTTCTTCCGCCAGCCTGAACGAGACAAAATTTGGTCTGTACGAGCCAAGCCACGGCTCTGCACCGGACATCGCAGGAAAGAACATCGCAAACCCGATTGCAACGGTTCTGTCCGCAGCCATGATGCTCCGCTATTCCCTGGATCTCGATCAGGAGGCAGAGGCAGTCGAAAATGCTGTACAGAAAATTTTAAAAGACGGATACCGCACCGTAGACATTATGTCTGAGGGATGTACCCAGGTATCTACATCCGAAATGGGAGATCTGCTGGTAAAAGCACTGGCATAAAACTGTAAGATAAGAAAAGAGGAAAAAATCATGAGAAGTGATGCTGTAAAAAAAGGAATCGCACAGGCACCACAGCGTTCTCTGATGCGTGCGCTGGGTCTGACCGAAGAAGAAATGAAAAAACCGCTCGTAGGAATTGTAAGCTCCTACAATGAGATCGTACCGGGTCATATGAACCTGGATAAAATTACAGAAGCTGTAAAAATGGGCGTTGCCATGGCAGGCGGAACACCGATCGTGTTCCCGGCCATTGCAGTCTGTGACGGTATTGCCATGGGCCACATCGGAATGAAATATTCCCTCGTTACCCGTGACCTGATCGCCGATTCCACCGAGTGTATGGCAATGGCTCACCAGTTTGATGCACTGGTATGTATCCCGAACTGTGATAAGAACGTACCTGGCCTTTTGATGGCAGCAGCAAGAGTCAATGTTCCGACCGTATTTGTCAGCGGCGGTCCGATGCTTGCCGGCCATGTAAAAGGTGAGAAGAGAAGTCTTTCCAGCATGTTCGAGGCGGTTGGATCCTACGCAGCCGGAACTATGACAGAGGAAGATGTTTATGATTTTGAGTGCAATGCATGCCCGACCTGCGGTTCCTGCTCCGGTATGTACACGGCAAACAGCATGAACTGTCTGACCGAGGTTCTCGGCATGGGCTTGAAAGGAAACGGAACGATTCCGGCCGTATATTCCGAGCGTCTGCGCCTGGCCAAGAGAGCCGGTATGCAGGTTATGGAGCTGTTAAAACAGAATATCCGTCCAAGAGACATTATGACAAAAGAAGCATTCTTAAATGCGTTGACCGTCGATATGGCACTTGGATGTTCCACCAACAGTATGCTGCATCTGCCGGCCATCGCGCATGAGGCAGGCGTAGAGCTGAATCCGGAGATGGCAAATGCCATCAGTGAGAAGACCCCGAACCTCTGCCATCTGGCTCCGGCAGGATACCACTACATTGAGGAGCTGAACGAGGCCGGCGGTGTTTATGCCGTTATGAACGAGCTGAATAAACTGGGACTTCTGCACACCGAGTGCATGACCGCAACCGGAAAGACCGTTGGCGAGAATATCAAAGGCTGTGTCAACAAAAACCCGGAGATCATCCGTCCGGTAGAAAATCCATACAGCAAGACCGGCGGTATTGCTGTCCTGAAAGGAAACCTGGCACCGGATACCGCAGTCGTCAAACGTTCTGCCGTTGTACCGGAGATGCAGGTTCACGAAGGACCGGCCAGAGTCTTCGACTGTGAGGAGGATGCCATCGAGGCAATCCGCGGCGGCAAGATTGTGGCAGGCGACGTTGTTGTCATCCGTTATGAGGGACCAAAGGGAGGCCCTGGTATGCGTGAGATGCTGAATCCGACCTCTGCGATTGCAGGTATGGGACTTGGCTCTTCCGTAGCTCTGATTACAGACGGCCGTTTCTCCGGCGCATCCCGCGGTGCATCCATCGGTCATGTCAGCCCTGAGGCAGCAGAAGGCGGTCCGATCGCGCTCGTTGAGGAAGGCGACCTGATCCGCATCAATATTCCAGAGCACAAGCTGGAGCTTGCCGTATCGGATGAAGAGCTGGCACGCAGAAAAGCTGCATGGACTCCGAGAGAGCCGAAAGTAACCACAGGCTATCTGAAACGCTACGCAAAGATGGTTTCCAGCGCAAATAAGGGAGCCATTCTGGAGTTCTAATAGAAAAAAATCATATCAGCCGTCCGAACGTGCATTTTCATCGGATGGCTGATTTCATACACAAAGCCAAAAGATAAGGAAGGAATCATACAGACATGGAATTAACTGGATCACAGATTGTTATTGAGTGCCTGAAGGAGCAGGGCGTGGACACCGTGTTCGGCTATCCGGGGGGAACGATTTTGAATATCTATGATGAGCTTTACCGTCATCCGGAAATCCACCACATCCTGACCTCCCACGAGCAGGGTGCTGCCCATGCGGCAGACGGGTATGCGCGTGCGACCGGAAAAACAGGCGTATGTATGGCAACAAGCGGCCCTGGTGCGACAAATCTTGTCACTGGAATTGCAACTGCCTACATGGATTCCACCCCGATGGTAGCCATCACCTGCAACGTAGGAAAGGCACTGCTTGGAAAAGACAGCTTTCAGGAGATTGACATTGCAGGCGTTGCGATGCCGATCACAAAATACAGCGTGATCGTAAAAGATATCACGGTTCTCGCAGACACGCTGCGCCGTGCGTTTTCGATTGCAAAGAGCGGAAGACCGGGCCCGGTTCTGGTGGATATCACGAAAGATGTCACGGCGGCAACGTATGAATATGAGCCAAAGACACCGGAAGCAATCGCACCGTCTATCGAAAAAATCACAGAAGAAGGACTGGATCACGTTGTATCTCTGATTCGGGAGTCGAAAAAACCGTATATTTTCGTGGGCGGCGGCAGCATCATCTCAGGTGCGGCCGAGGAAGTGCGTGAACTGGCACACCATATACAGGCGCCGGTCTGCGATACCCTGATGGGAAAAGGCGCTTTCCCGGGAACCGATAAGCTGTACACCGGCATGCTCGGTATGCACGGAACAAAAACATCGAACTATGGCGTGACGAAGTGCGACCTGCTGATCGTGCTCGGTGCAAGATTTTCCGATCGTGTCACCGGAAACGCCGCAAAATTTGCCAATAACGCAAAAATCGTTCAGATCGATGTGGATGCGGCAGAAATCAACAAGAATGTTGTTGTCGAGTCGAGCATCATCGGAGACGTCAAAGAAGTCTTAAAACGCCTGAATGCGAAGCTGGAGCCGATGCATCATGACGAGTGGATTGCCGAAATCGAGTCAATGAAAGAAAAATTCCCGTTAAAGCATGAAGAAGGCCTTACCGGACCGTTCGTGATCGAGGAGATCTATAAGGCAACCGACGGCCAGGCTGTCATCACGACCGATGTCGGACAGCATCAGATGTGGGCGGCGCAGTATTATCGGTATACGAGCCCGAGAACCCTTTTAACCTCCGGCGGTCTTGGAACCATGGGATTCGGTCTTGGAGCTGCCATGGGCGCCAAAATGGGACGCCCGGACAAAACCGTTATCAACATCGCAGGCGACGGCTGCTTCCGCATGAATATGAACGAACTGGCAACCCTTTCGAGACACAACATTCCGGTGATCGAAGTCGTTGTCAACAACCATGTACTCGGTATGGTACGCCAGTGGCAGACACTGTTCTATGGAAAACGGTATTCCAACACTGTTCTGCAGGATCAGGCGGACTTTGTCAAGGTTGCTGAGGCGCTCGGCGTAAAGGGCATCCGCGTGACGAAGAAAGAGGAGATGGGACCTGCCATCCGTGAGGCGATTGCGAGCGGAAAACCGGCACTGATCGACGTATGGATCGACTGCGATGAAAAAGTATTCCCGATGGTTCCGGCCGGAGCACCGATCGAGGATGTCTTCGATGCAGAGGATCTGGCAAAAAAGGAACAAGAAAAGGATTGACATATTTCTAACAAAGAGGTATCATAGTTTCAACGTGGTAAAGTAATACCGTATTACCATATGAATTGCAGACTTGTAAGAAAAACTGCAATACAGGTACAAACGATTACAAGGAAAACCACCGGCATAGGAACGGTGGTTTTCCAGTAATATAAAGTAGCAAGAGAAACAGGAGGATGAAAAATGAGCAGAGTTTATAATTTTTCCGCAGGACCGGCAGTTCTGCCAGAGGAAGTGTTGAAAGAAGCCCAGGAGGAAATGCTGGATTACCGCGGATGCGGCATGTCCGTCATGGAGATGAGCCACCGTTCCAAAGTATTCCAGAATATTATCGATGAGGCAGAAGCAGACCTTCGCGATCTGATGGGAATCCCGTCAAATTACAAAGTCCTGTTTCTCCAGGGCGGTGCCTCCCTGCAGTTTTCCATGATTCCGATGAACCTGATGAAAAACGGTGTCGCTGATTACATCGTAACGGGACAGTGGGCAAAGAAAGCATATGCAGAGGCGCAGAAATACGGAAAGGCAAACAAAATTGCCTCCTCTGAGGATAAAACATTTTCCTACATCCCGGACTGCAGCGATCTTCCGATCAGCCCGGATGCCGATTATGTTTATATCTGTGAAAACAACACCATTTACGGAACCAAATACAAAAAACTGCCGAATACCAAGGGCAAAACCCTGGTGGCAGATGTCTCCTCCTGTTTCCTCTCCGAACCTGTTAATGTCTCCGATTACGGCATCATCTACGGCGGTGTCCAGAAAAACATCGGACCTGCCGGAATGGTCATCTCCATTGTCCGTGACGATCTGATTACCGACGATGTCCTGCCGGGAACACCGACCATGATGAAATTTAAAACGCATGCAGATGCCGGCTCTCTGTATAACACGCCGAACTGCTACTGCATCTACATGTGCGGCAAAGTGTTCAAATGGCTGAAGAAAATGGGCGGACTGGAAGTCATGAAACAGCGCAACGAAGAAAAAGCAAAACTGCTGTATGATTTCCTGGATCAGAGCAAGCTCTTCAAAGGAACCGTTGTACCGGAAGACCGTTCTCTGATGAACGTTCCGTTTATCACCGGAAATGCAGATCTGGATGCCAAATTCGTCAAAGAGTCCAAGGAAGCCGGACTTGAAAACCTGAAAGGCCATCGTACCGTCGGTGGTATGCGTGCAAGTATCTACAATGCAATGCCGAAAGAAGGTGTAGAAGCACTCGTAGCCTTCATGAAAAAGTTCGAGGAGGAAAATCTCTAATGTTTCAGTATCATTGCTTAAATCCGATTGCAGGCGTAGGCCTTGTAAATTTTAATGAAAACTATCAGCAGAGTGAAAGCCTGGAGGGAGCCGATGCGGTTCTCGTCAGAAGTGCAGCCATGCACGGTATGGAGCTGCCGAAAAGTCTTCTTGCCGTAGCAAGAGCAGGAGCCGGTGTCAACAACATTCCGCTTGCCGACTGCGCAGAGCAGGGTATCGTTGTATTCAACACACCGGGAGCCAATGCAAATGGCGTCAAAGAGCTGGTGCTTGCCGGCATGCTGCTTGCATCCCGCGATATCGCAGGCGGTATTGAGTGGGTGAAGAGCGACAAAGAAGACGGCGACATTGCAAAGACAGCAGAAAAACAGAAAAAGAAATTTGCCGGCTGTGAGATCAGCGGAAAGAAGCTCGGTATCATCGGACTTGGCGCGATCGGTCAGCTTGTAGCAAATGCAGCAACCCATCTTGGCATGGAAGTATACGGATACGATCCGTACATTTCTGTCGATGCGGCATGGAATCTGTCCCGTGACATTCATCATATCCAGAACGTGGAAGATATCTACCGTACCTGCGATTATATCACCATCCATGTTCCGCTGATGGACAGCACAAAAGGTATGATTAACAAGGCAGCGATCGATGAGATGAAAGACGGCGTCGTTCTTCTGAACTATGCAAGAGACCTTCTCGTTGACGAGGATGCTGTTCTCGCGGCTTTAAAGGCCGGAAAAATGAAGAAATATGTGACCGACTTTGCAAATCCGAAGGTAGTCGGTGCAGAGGGAACGATCGTTACCCCGCACCTTGGAGCCTCCACCAAAGAATCCGAGGACAATTGTGCTGTGATGGCAGTCAAGGAAATCCGTGATTTCCTTGAGAACGGAAACATCAAAAACTCCGTCAACTTCCCGAATTGCAGCATGGGTGTATGCACAGGCGCAGGCCGTGTGACGATCTGCCACAAGAATATCCCTGGTATGCTGGGAGCATTCACCACCGTTATGGGTAATGCAGGTGTCAACATCAGCGATATGACAAACAAAGGTAAAGGCGATTACGCTTACACGATGATGGATCTGGAAAGCGAAGCAACAGAAGAGATCGTAAAAGCGCTGGAAGCAGTAGACGGCGTATTAAGGGTTCGTATTATTAAATAAAGAGAATCAAAGAAAATCCAAAAGTGACAGGAAAAGGCGGTGCCCGAAAACAGGGGCACCGCCTTTTCCTGTCAAGAACGGCAGAAGTTACTGCTGTTTGACTTCCTTTGAGTAAAGAACGGCACAAAAAAGAGAACTGCCCTGGGACAGTTCTCTTTGCCTGTAATGTATGGTTACGAAAAGATTTTCAGATTCGTTTCCAGACGGCTCCGCCGCGTACATCGGCAACTTCAATGCCCTGTGCTTTCAGATCGTCACGGATCTTATCTGCGTCCGCAAAGTTTTTGGCTTTCTTTGCTTCATATCGTTTTAAAACGAGCGCATCAATCTCCGGATCTCCCTCGCCGGTAATCTGATAACCGGATGCAGTGGAAGCGGAAGTTGTCTTTGCGGCCTCTTTTCTCTTTGCTTCTGCATGGGAGAGAAGGGCAAGGCCGAGCACCTGATCGAAATTGTCGAGAAGTGCCAGCTTCGTTGCATCGTTCATGTCTGCCTTTAAGACATCATACAGCGTTGTGATGGCAAGCGAAGTATTGAGGTCAGCATCGAGTGCTTTCTGGAATTTTTCTTTTAAAACACTCATGGAAGCTTCATCGACGGATCCGTTCTCCGGATTTAAAGCGGCGATACGGGCGATCAGCTTGTCGTAGGCAATTTTGGCGTTGTCCAGGTTTTCCCAGGTGAAGACAAGCGCCTTACGGTAATGGGACTGGAGGCAGAAGAAACGGTAGACGAGAGGATCATAACCTTTTTCCTCAAGAAGAGAAACGGTTAAAAACTCACCTTTCGATTTCGACATCTTTCCAGTCGATGTATTCAGGTGATGCACATGGAACCACTGCGGGCACCAGGCGTGGCCGAGGTAGCTTTCGGACTGTGCGATCTCGTTCGTGTGGTGCGGGAATGCATTGTCTACGCCGCCGCAGTGCAGGTCAAGGTATTCGCCATTGTATTTCATGGAGATACCGGAGCACTCGATGTGCCATCCCGGATAACCGACGCCCCACGGGGAATCCCATTTCAAGGCCTGGTTCTCAAATTTGGATTTCGTAAACCAGAGAACGAAATCATTTTTGTTGCGTTTGTTTGTATCTTCCTCTACGCCCTCACGCACACCGACCGCGAGGTCATCCTCGTCGTGGTCGTTGAATACGTAGTAGTGATCGAGGCGGCTGGTGTCAAAGTAAACATTTCCGCCGGCAAAGTAAGCGTAGCCGGTGTCCATCAGCTTTTCGATGATTTTGATATATTCGTCAATGCATCCCGTTGCCGGCTGTACGACATCCGGGCGCTTGATATTCAGCTTTTTGCAATCCGCAAAGAATGCATCGGTGTAATACTGTGCGATTTCCATGACTGTTTTGTGCTCGCGCTTTGCACCTTTGACCATCTTGTCCTCGCCGGTGTCCGCATCGGAGCTTAAATGGCCGACATCGGTGATATTCATGACACGGTTGACGTCGTAGCCTTCATAGCGGAGTGCCTTTTCCAGGACATCCTCCATAATATAACTGCGCAGGTTTCCGATGTGCGCAAAATGATAAACGGTAGGTCCGCAGGTGTACATTTCTACACGGCCCGGTGTGTGTGTCAGGAATTCAGCTTTTTTATGGGTTGCAGAATTATAAAGATACATAAAAGAAGTCTCCTTTTTTCTTTTCGTGCGGATACGGATGCAGAAGTGATGATACACAAGAAAGCAAAAAAGCAAAAAAGCGTCTGCTGTATCCGACAAGGATATCAGAGACGCCGCGTGCGGTGCCTGTTTTCCGTGTACTGCACTGGTTCCTTATTAAAATTAATATTAGCAGGATTTTTTTTTGATGTCAATAGTCCGGAGACTGTCGAAGACAAAAAGTAAGAAAGTGATTTCGGTGTGAGCGGTCTTCATGGAAGGCTTTGCTTTGTAAAAGAAGGAAACGAAAGTAAAAAACGAAAGTAAAAAACAGTATGACGCTTTTAGATAAGAAGAAATGTGATTTTCAGAAGTCTGTTTTTTCGTCCAGCAGGATTCTTTCCCGGAGCAAAATCTGAAACAAATACAAAAAGACAGTGCTGCAGAACGCAAATGGAAAGAAACAATTATTTGTGTAATTTTTTTTCATTATAAAACCGAAGAATACAGGAAAATAGAAAAACGGCATCAGAACAATACCCAAAAAGAGAAAAATAGAGGATTTTGATTACTTTAAATGCAGTTTATACACTTTTCCCCTGCATCGGATATTGACAAATGGAGCGAGTTCTGGTTATAATGAACCCAGTTGTTTTTGGACAAACGGACAAATGTACGGGCATGAGGGATGAAGAAAACAAATCTTGTTGGACGCATCTCCTTTTTGTACTATTCGTTTTAATGTGGTAAAGTGCCAAAATGAAAAACGGTGGAATGGCGAAGCCGTTCCGGTAAATGTCCGGATGATGCAAAAACAACGCGAATCCATGAAAGGAGTTAGGAAGAAATTATGAAAAGAAAAATTGTAAGCGCATTACTTGTTATGAGTATGACTGCAAGCCTGGTTGCCTGCGGAAATTCCGGCAGCGGAAGTTCTGATCCGGCAGATGAGAGTGTAAGCGTAAGCAGCAGCGCATCTTCCGAAAGCGATGCAAGCGCATCTGCAAGCAGTGAGAGCGAAGCCGAGGCAGAGGAATCCGAAATGCCGGAAGGATACGACGAGACCAGCACAGAGCTCTACAATGAGGCACTGGGAGATTTCAACGATGCACTTGCTACTGCAAAGGAAGCAGAAACGGTGGATGAGAGATATGCCCTGATGGCAGTTGCCGAGGGAAAACTGATGGAGTCCGCCATGATGTACCCGCTCACCTCAAGAGGTGGTACGTACGCGATGTACAGAATGGCTCCGCGCACCAAGGACTATACCCTTTGGGGAAGCGATAACGACCGTTATCATCAGTATGTTGTAACAACTGACTTTATCAAAGCAGAAGATTACAACGAGATGAGAGCAAAATGGGATGAGCTCAAAGGAACAGGAACCTATGAGAGCTGGGTAAAAGAATATCTGGCAGGAAAAGGTTACACCTTAAAAGACAGCTTCTCCATGCCGTATGCGAGCGATCCGGTAACATGGGACGGACTTGCAACTTCCCGTGCGGCAGATACCGATGCGATCATCAATACCTATGACGGCCTGATGGAGTACGACGTAGAGGGAACTCTGCAGCCGGCACTGGCAGAATCCTATGAAGTATCCGATGACGGACTGACCTATACCTTCCACCTTCGTAAAGATGTAAAATGGACTGATTCCCAGGGACGTGAAGTGGATACTGTAAAAGCAGATGACTTCGTGGCCGGAATGCAGCACATGTGTGATGCACAGGGCGGTCTGGAATACCTGGTACAGGGCGTGATCAAAAACGTATCCCAGTACATCAGCGGTGAAGTTACCGATTTCGACGAGGTTGGTGTAAAAGCTGTTGATGACTATACCGTAGAGTACACACTGGAAGAGCCATGCAGCTACTTCATGACCATGCTTGGCTACACCATCTTCATGCCGATGAGCAGAAGCTACTATCAGTCCCAGGGTGGTAAATTCGGTGCTGAGTACGATTCTTCCGCAGCAGATTATCAGTACGGAAAAGATTCCAACTCGATCGCATACTGCGGCCCGTACCTGGTAACCAACGCTACAGCGAAAAATACCATCGTATTTAAACTGAGCGATTCTTACTGGAACAAAGACAACGTAAACATTAAAACCCTGACCTGGCTGTTCAATGACCAGTCTGATGTTACCAAAATGTACACAGATGCAAAAGCAGGTACCGTTGACTATGTAAACCTGAACACCTCCACTATGGAGACAGCAAAATCCGAAGGTCTGTACGACCAGTACGCAGTAGTTTCAGATACCGACGCTACTTCCTACATGGGATTCTACAATATCAACCGTACTGCGACTGCAAATGCCAACGACGGAACAACAGCAAAGAGTACAAAGTCTGACGAAGAAATCCAGAGAACAAACAAAGCACTGCAGAACGTTCACTTCAGAAGAGCGATCAGCTTTGCAGCAGATCGTGGCGCTTACAATGCACAGCAGGTTGGCGAGGATCTGAAGTATACTTCCCTTAGAAATACCTTTACCCCGGGATATTTCGTAAGCCTGTCAAAAGACACTACCATTCAGATCAACGGAACCGACACAACCTTCCCGGCAGGCACCTACTATGGTGAAATCGTACAGAAACAGATCGACGCCGACGGCGTGAAGATCAAAGTATGGGATGCCGAAAACAAGACCAGCGATGGTTTTGATGGATGGTACAATCCGGAAAACGCAGTAGAAGAACTGAATACCGCAATCGAGGAGCTCGCAGAAGACGGTATCACCATCGATGAGAGCAATCCGATCCAGATTGAGTATCCATATCCGTCTGCAGTAGAAGTTTACACCAACAAAGCAAACTCCTACAAGAAATCAGTAGAGGCTGCCCTTGGCGGAAAAGTTGTGATCAATCTGGTTGATGCCGTAGACCTGGATGGATGGTACTATGCAGGATACTATGTAAACTATGGTTATGAACAAAACTACGACGTATATGATGTCTCCGGATGGGGTCCGGACTTTGGTGATCCGTGCTCTTATCTGGATACCATGCTTCCGGACTACGAAGGATACATGACCAAATGTTTCGGTATCTTCTAATTTTGGAAAAGGTAAAATTGGAAAGACCAGAACAGTTGAAAGCCAATGAATAAACCGGCAGGGGGATGGGGACAAAAAAAGCCATTCCCCTGTCATATTGTGTTAAGGAATGAGAGAATATGACAAAATATCTTTTTAAGCGTTTGTTGCATGGCCTTGTTTCCGTAGTAATCGTCGTTGGATGCGTTATGACTATGATCTATTCTCTGATGGACCGAAATCTGATTTTCGCACAGGATACCACCTATTCCCATCAGAGCAATAACCAGAAAAAGGTGTACAAATATCAGAAGTGGGAGACATACGGATATCTTGATTATGTAACCTATGCAGATTATTTGAACGCTCTCAAAGCAAAAGGCGAAATTGACGAGGATACGAGATCCAAAGCAGTAGCATTCGGAAGAACGAAAGACCAGGATTCAGAACTGGTATCTGAATATGTAAAGGAATTTACAGCTTATTATAAAGCAAAAGGTTACACCGTAAGAAGATACGATGCGATCATGATGGGTAAGAAAAAATATGCCAACGGCGGACAGCAGCAGCTGTTTGCATACAGGGATATTCCGCTTGCAACGCGTCTCGGAAAATATTTTTCCGGTTTGATTGACATCGACAGCATTCACGATGCTGCAAAGGTAGAAGGTAAGAGGGGGATTACATTTACCTTACACGATCCGGTATATGGGGGAAAGAAATTTTCACCGGCCATCATGGGAAATGGCACAACACACAAGTACCTGATGTACTTTGACTCAAAATTCCCATATTTCCATCAGAATATAATCACCATAAATTTAGGAAAGTCCTATTCCGTAAATGAGGGTGTGGATGTAGCACTGACCATGACCCGCGCGCAGGGATCCTACGTAAAATCGGAGATTACCTACCCAAGCGGTCTGGTGGAATACAGTGCAGACGATCTGCACAGCGCAACGTATATGAGCGAATCTCAGGATGCAAGCGCTGTTCATTCCGATCGGTTCACAGATGACTATACCAACGTGGATACAATTAAGAGTGGTAAATCAAAAATCGGCTATTCCTTTGTAATCGGTATCATTGCCGTAATTCTTTCCTATCTCATCGCGGTGCCGCTTGGCATTCTGATGGCGAGAAAGAAAGACAAACTGGTTGACCAGCTTGGAACCATCTATATTGTATTCATTATAGCAGTACCTTCACTGGCCTATATTTTCCTGTTTAAGGCAATCGGAGGAAAAATGGGTCTGCCAACCACCTTTGACATGGATTCGAAGAGCAAGCTGATGTATATTCTGCCGATCGTTTCTCTGGCACTGCCGCAGGTGGCAAACCTGATGAAATGGCTGCGTCGATACATGATCGACCAGATGAACTCCGATTACGTAAAATTCGCAAGATCCGGTGGACTGACAGAGGGAGAAATCTTTACGAAACACATTTTGAAGAACGCAGCGATTCCGATCGTGCAGGGTGTTCCGGCGAGCGTACTGTTCGCACTGACCGGCGCCATCATCACCGAGCGTGTGTACGTAGTACCTGGTGCCGGTAATCTGCTGACGGAAGCAATCAGCAAATACGACAATGGTGTTATCGTAGGTGTTACACTGTTCTACGCAGTGCTCTCCGTGATTTCCATCATCCTGGGCGACGTTTTGATGTCCATGGTGGATCCTCGAATCTCATTCTCAACGAAAGACAGGTAGGGACTTATGAATTATGATTTAGATAAATTCGGTCTGTCTGAGGAAGAACTGTTTTCTCCTGTAGATAACAGCTCTCTGGAGTCTGAGAAAATTACGGCTCCGAGATATTCCTACTGGCATTCCGTGTTCCGCGTATTTTTTAAGAAAAAAATCAATATTGCCGTACTTTGCCTCCTGGGTGTGATTCTGCTGATGACGTATGTGTATCCGCTCTTTGTGGAGTACGACCGTTTCGCCAATCTGATGAACGGCGCGACAAAACATCTGTCTCCAGGCAAAGCATTGCAGCAGCTTGGATTCAATATTCACTGGATTTTAGGATCCGGTGCTTCCGGACAGTCAACCTTTGATGCTGTCTGGTTTGGTTCCAGAATTTCAGTTTCCCTGGCATTTATCTGTGCGCTCATCAACCTTTCGATTGGTGTGATTGTCGGATCTGTCTGGGGATTTTCGAAGAAGGTTGATGTCTTCATGATGGAGGTTTACAACATCATCGGAAATATTCCGTATGTACTTCTGATCTCCGTCCTGGTGCTTATCTTTTCTCCGAGCTTCTGGACTATGGTATTTGCACTGACCGTTACCGGATGGCTTGCCATCGCGTACTTTATCCGTACGCAGGTCGTTATCATCCGTGACAGAGAGTATAATCTGGCATCAAAATGTCTTGGAACTTCGATTTTCCGAATTGCGATGAAGAATATTCTCCCGTTTATGACATCTGTCATTGTTACTCTGGCGGCAACTGAGATTCCGTCCTACATCTCTTACGAGGTGTTCCTGGCTTACATCGGTATGGGACTTTCTGACATGTCTCTGGGAAGACTGATCTATGAGGCTGAGGGTGCCATGCTGACACCGGGATGGGGATTCGAGTTCTGGAGCCCGGTTGTTGTCGCTTCAATCATCACCGTAGTATTATATGTAGTTGGACAGAACCTTGGAGATGCGTCCGACCCGAGAACACATATGTAGGAAGGAAAGCCGCATGGAAGATAAAAAAGTATTATTATCGATTAAGGACTTACAGGTAAAATTCCGTGTCCGCGGCCGTATCCTGACGGCAATCCGGGGCGTAACGCTGGATATTTACGAGAATGAGTCCATTGCTATCGTAGGAGAGTCCGGTGCCGGTAAATCCGTATTCACAAAAGCGTTTGCGGGCATGCTGGACAGCAACGGCTTCATTGACCAGGGAGATATCATTTTCAACGATGCCGAGCTGAGCGATACCGTTGTGCCGCTGAACTCTTATGCGAAAAAGACCATCGCATCCACCTGGGAAAAACTGAATGAGTATTCCAAACTGGAATATGGTTCAGAAGTATTCCTGAAAATGAAGGCGCTGGAGCAGGAAAAAGAAGAAAAAATGACGCTGAGCGAGGAAGAGCGTGAGAAAGCAGATGCTGAAATCAAGGAACTTGTAATAAAGAGAACCGAACTTTTCAACTATAAGCAGACACTCGATACTTCCAAAGAAAAAGCGAAAATCAAAGAGACATCTGCCGAGATTTCCAGACTGGATGGAGAGATCAAGGCTCTGCAGAAAGCAAAAGAGGAAAAAATCAAGGCACACAAACAGGCTGCCATGAACGATACGGCCTACAATCAGGCGTATGATGCAAAGATGGCAGAGTACAAAAAAGAGTATGCCGGCCTGACAGCAAAAGAAATTACGGACGAGACAAGAAAGAGAAATGAGATTCTTGCCAAAGAGATCTATCTTTCTGTTGGACGTTACAAACTGCGCAAAAAAGTCCGCATGATCAAAAAGCTGCACGAGGCATTCAAAGCTGCAATGGAGCGCGGTGTGGATCTGAACGATGAGCAGAAGCGAAACGGCGTTTTTGACCAGGCTACCTTCCGCGTACGCTATCTGGATGAGACACCGGAGCAGCTCCACGGAACCTGCATCATCAACCTGGCAAAAATCCAGGACCCGAATGACTGGGGCCAGATCCGTGGTAAGAAAATTGCAACCGTATTCCAGGATCCGATGACTTCCCTGAACCCGATCATCACGATCGGAAAACAGATCACTTCTGTTATTATGAAACATCAGGATGTCAGCGAGGTGGAAGCGAGAGCACAGGCGCTTGAGCTGATGGAAAAGGTTGGTATTCCGAACGCAGAGCAGCGTTTCGATGATTATCCGTTCCAGTATTCCGGCGGTATGAGACAGCGTATCGTTATCGCGATTGCACTTTCCTGCCGTCCGAAGATCCTCATCTGCGATGAGCCGACAACTGCGCTGGACGTTACGATTCAGGCACAGATCCTGAAGCTGATCAAGGATCTTCAGAAAGAGTACAACTACACCATCGTGTTTATTACCCACGACCTTGGTGTCGTAGCGAATATCGCTGACCGTGTTGCCGTTCTGTACGCAGGACAGATCATCGAGTTTGCGAACGTAGAAGAGCTGTTCTACGATCCGCGCCATCCGTACACCTGGGCGCTGCTTTCTTCCCTGCCGCAGCTTGCGGAGCGGAATACAAAGCTGTTCTCGATTACCGGTACCCCGCCGTCTTTGTACAACAAAATTATCGGAGACCCGTTCGCGCCGCGTAACCAGTACTGTCTGAAAATCGACACACTGGAAGAGCCGCCGATGTTCAAAGTAACGGATACCCATTACGCCAAAACCTGGCTGCTGGATCCGAGAGCACCAAAGACGGAGAAGCCGGAGGCAATTCAGAATATTCACGAAAAATTATTAAAAGCATACAACTTGTAAAACCAAGGGGATCAAGGTCGAAAAGCCGACGCAAGCAAAGCTTGCACGAGGGTTTTTGAGTTTGAGACCTGCAAAAACATGAGCAAGTAGCCATTTTTCGGAGAAAAATGAGCGGATTGCGAAAGTTTTTAAGATTGCGAAGCAATCTGGTGTTACAGGAATCAACTAATAGGAGAGTTTGAAAGTGTCTACAAAGCAGGAAAGCAAGACCACTGTTTCGCATCTGCCGGAGCATGGTCCGATTGACGAAAATGGAAGAGAAATCTTACTGCAGGTAAAAAATGTAGATATCACTTTCGGCAAGGGCGATGACGCAGTCAAAGCGGTAAAAAATGCTTCTTTTGACATCTACAAGGGAGAAACCTTCTCCCTCGTAGGCGAGTCCGGTTCCGGAAAGACCACGATCGGCCGTGCGGTCATTCGTGTCAACCCGTGTTCCGCAGGAGAGATCCTGTACAAGGGTGTTAAAATTTCCGGCAAGATTCCGCATTCCCTGGACCGGGAGGTTATCCGAAACATTCAGATGGTATTCCAGGATCCTGCCGCATCGTTAAATGAGCGTGCGACGGTCGATTACATCGTATCCGAGGGTCTTTACAACTTCCATCTGTACGAGAACGAGGCAGATCGTGTGAAAAAGGTAGAGAACATGATCAACGAAGTTGGTCTTCTGCCGGAGCACCTGACCCGTTACCCACATGAGTTCTCCGGCGGACAGCGCCAGCGTATCGGTCTGGCCCGTGCCATGGTTATGGAGCCGGAGCTGGTTGTAGCCGATGAGCCGATCTCCGCACTGGACGTATCGATCCGTGCCCAGGTCCTCAATCTGCTGAAGAAATTCCAGAGAGAAAAACAGGTTACTTATCTGTTTATCGCCCATGACCTTTCCATCGTACGGTTCATTTCCGACCGTATCGGTGTTATCTACAAAGGAAATATCGTAGAGGTTGCGGACGCAGAGGAGCTGTTCAACTTCCCGCTGCATCCATACACCCATTCCCTGATCTCTGCGATCCCGATTCCGGATCCGCAGCTTGAGAAGAACAAAGTGCTGTACACCTACGATCCGTCCATTCACGATTATTCCGTGGACAAACCGGAGTTCGTGGATATCGGACACAACCACTTTGTATACGGAAACAAGAAAGAGATCGAAGAGTACAAGGCACTCCGTGAAAAGGGAGAGCCGCTGCAGCCGATCACCATCAGAAAGCCTGGCGAGAAAGTAAAAGAGGAGAACCACGAGGTTCATCTTTCCAAGGCAGAAGATGAATTCCTGAAAACTCCGGTTCACGATACCGGAAGCATCTGGTACAAAGTGCTGTCGTTCTTCTTCCCGATCATCGGTATTATCGCAGCAATGGTATACAAAAAGAAACAGTACTATCACAACTATAAAGCATGTAAGCAGGGCGCGCTGTACGGATTTGCCGTACTGGCCGTGATTCTCCTGATCTTTATCATTGCATTGATATTGGTTGTCCTATAGCAGACTGTGAAAAGCAAAGCAGTGTCAGAATCGAAAGTTTTTTGATTCCGGCGCTGCTTTTTTTGTGCCGTTTTACTTGACGGGAGACATATTTTCTGGGACAATAAAACACAGTGCGAATGAAGGGGAGAACTTAAAGTAAGAGGAGTAAAAGAATGGGAAGAACAGTAAAAGATCCAAACAGACGGCAGCCGAAGCCGGTGCAGAAAGTTCAGCTCTCTGAAAAGAATGTCGGACGGCGCATCGTGCTTGTGGTACTGTTTCTGGCGATCGGATCCGGTTTTCTGGTGTATGGTTTTATGAATTTTCTGCGCGGCGATTCCGGCTGGCGCGAAATCAGCGTGAAGGCGGGCTCGGAGCTGAACTGCAGCGAGGATTTCACACTGAAATATAATGTCGGTGCAGGCGGCGTATCGGCGGGCGGGGAGGCAAAGGCACTCTCGCTGATTTATACCGATGCGGCGGTGAAGGGCTACCGGCTTTTCAATATCGACGAGAGTTTCGATGATGTGACAAACCTGTACGATATCAACCAGCATCCAAACGAAGTTATGACGGTAGATCCGGTTTTGTACGATGCCCTGAAAAAAGTATCCGATGCCAACTGCCGGGAAATCTATCTGGGACCGCTGTACGCGTCACTGGAAAATCTCTGCATGAGCAATGATGATGCGGCCGCAGCACAGTTCGATCCGGAGAAGGATGATGATGCGGCAGAGGAAGCGGCAGCCGTTGCAGCCTTTGCGCAGAACCCGGATGACATTTCCATGGAATTCCTGGGAGAAAACCAGGTCTGTCTGCATGTGTCGGATGCGTATCAGGCATATGCCGCAGAGATGGGCTACACGGCGTATCTCGACTTTTTCTGGATGAAAAATGCTTTTTTGATTGACTATCTGGCGGACACGATCCGCGGCGAGGGCTATCAGCTCGGCATTATTTCCAGCAAGGACGGATTTGTGCGCTGTCTCGATGAAACAGGGGAAAAAGAGTACCAGTACCCGCTGTACCATCTTTCCGGGAATGAAATTCAGTCACATGGAACGATGACGTACGAGGGACCGAAAAGCATCGTATTTTTCCACGCTTACCAGGCGGGCAGTCCCGATACGTACCGCTATTACCAGTATCAGGACGGAACGATGCGCACGCCGTATCTTAGCGCGTCAGACGGAAAAGACCACACGGCAGCATCAGAACTGATCGTCTATTCCGGTGAATATGGCTGTGCTGATACGCTGCTTGCAGCATTTTTCGATTATCAGGCCGAATCGCTTTCCGGGGAGTCCCTGAAAACACTGGCTTTACAGAAAATTTACAGCGTCTGGTTTGATAACAATGAGATTCAGACCACAGACGAAAAGTTTTCCGTGACAGCGGTGAATAAATAAAAAACAGAATAAAAAACAAACCAGATTTGCATTGTACAATCGCGGTTAGGATGGTAGAATAAAATCAGAATTTGAAAAATCATTTCCACAATCTGCAAGCCCCACTTCGCGATCTGTTTTGACCTTATCCGGTTGCTGCAGACCGTTTGGGCTGAAAATGGGACTCGCAGCTCACGAAAAGCTTTTTTCAAACACGCTCTGGCATGAATGAGTGCTTTTTTATGCGATTTTGTATGGGGGAAGCAGCAGCGAGAGCACGTAAAATAAATAAGGAGGGGTTACAATTTTGAAAATGGAAGAAAAATTATACGATTATATGGATTGGGCAGAGATTGAAGCTGTGGTCTATTCTGAGGAGAATCATCCAAGAGACATCTTGGGACCGCGTGTAACGGAGGATGGTGTTTTGATCCAGGCATTTTTCCCCGGGGCAACCCGCGCAGCCGTACATACGATCCGCGACGGAAAACAGACTGAAATGGTCTGCGAGGATGAAGCAGGGTTTTTCGCTGTTCTGCTTCCGGGGGAAAAAATCCCGTCCTATACTCTGATCTATTGGGATGGCGACGGAAACCAGATGGAGCATTACGATCCATACGCCTATCCGATGCAGTTTACCGAGCAGGAACAGAAACAGTTTGAAAATGGCATCTGCTATTCGATCTATGAGAAGCTGGGTGCACATCCGGTAAAAATCGACGGCGTCAGTGGTGTTTACTTCGCAGTCTGGGCACCGAATGCGATCCGTGTCAGCGTTGTCGGAAACTTCAATAACTGGGACGGAAGAGCATATCAGATGAATCTTCTGGAGTCCGGGATCTACGAACTCTTTATTCCGGGTGTCCGCGCGGGCGACATCTATAAGTACGAAATCAAGGCCAGGGGCGGTCTGACGTATCTGAAATCGGATCCGTACGCAAATGCGGCACAGTTGCGCCCAAACAATGCAAGTGTTGTGTTTGACCTTGGAAAATATGCCTGGCAGGATGAGAACTGGATGAAGAAGCGTGGTGTCACACAGGGCGACAAAGCGCCGATCTCTGTTTATGAGGTGCATCTTGGCTCCTGGAAAAAACCGGACGATGGACGTGAATTTTATAACTACCGCGAGATTGCTCCGATGCTGGCTTCTTACGTCAAAGAGCTCGGCTACACCCATGTAGAACTAATGCCAGTGATGGAGCATCCTCTTGACGAGTCCTGGGGGTATCAGGTAACGGGCTATTATGCACCGACAGCACGTTACGGAACGCCGGATGACTTCCGCTATTTTATGGATACGATGCATCAGAATGACATTGGCGTCATTCTCGACTGGGTACCGGCACACTTCCCACGTGATACTTTCGGACTTTCTGCTTTTGACGGTACATGCCTGTACGAGCATTTCGATCCAAGACAGGGATCCCATCCACACTGGGGCACGCTGATTTACAATTACGGCAGACCGGAAGTAAAGAACTTCCTGATCGCCAATGCTCTTTTCTGGGCGAAAGAGTATCATGCCGACGGAATCCGTATGGATGCGGTTGCTTCGATGCTGTATCTTGATTATGGCAAGCAGGACGGGGAGTGGGTCGCAAATATCTACGGCGGAAATGAGAACCTTGAGGCGATCGAATTTTTAAAACATCTGAACTCCATCTTCAAAAAAGAGTTTCCGGATGCACTTCTGATTGCAGAGGAATCGACCGCATGGCCGAAGGTGACGGGAGACCTAGACGATGAAGGCCTTGGCTTCGACTACAAGTGGAACATGGGCTGGATGAATGATTTTACAGAATATATGAAATATGATCCGGTATACCGCGGTGCGCACCATGATCAGCTGACTTTTTCTATGGTATACGCTTACTCGGAGAAATTCATGCTGAGTCTGTCACACGATGAAGTGGTTCACCTGAAAGGGTCTATGTATACCAAAATGCCGGGTACACCGGAGCAGAAAATGGCAAATCTTCGTCTGGCGTACGCTTATCAGATGGTGCATCCCGGAAAGAAGCTTCTGTTTATGGGACAGGAATTCGGACAGGAAAAAGAGTGGAATGAGAAACAGTCCCTGTCCTGGGAGCTTCTTGAGGACAAGGAACATCTGCAGCTAAAAAACTATATGGCGGCACTTCATGCATTCTACAAAGCAAATCCGGCATTGTATCAGCTTGACGAAAAGCCGGAGGGCTTTGAGTGGATCAATGGCATGGAGTGGGAAAAGAACCTTCTGATCTTTTTACGCAGGACGAAGAAGAAAGAAGATACACTGCTTGTCGTATGCAACTTCTCGAATGTCGAGTACGATGATTTCCGCATTGGTGTGCCGTATCCCGGAAAGTACAAAGAAATGTTCAACAGTGATGCAGAGGCCTATGGTGGAACTGGCGTTGGAAATCCACGTGTGAAAATGTCGAAAAAAACAGAGTGTGACGAGCGGAAAAATTCCATTACCGTGAAACTTGCACCGCTTTCTGTTCAGGTATTTTCATATACGAAGCCGGAGACGGGTGCTGCGAGCAATAAGCGTGCGAAAGCAAAAACTGCAGCGAAAGCGGCGACAGAGAAGAAAACCGGAAAGAATGTAAAATCGGCCGGGAAACCGGAAGAAGCAGTAAAAGTAAAGAAAACAACAAAGACTGCCGGAAAAACAGAGAAAAAAGTATCGGAAAAAACGGCGAAAAGAGCAGAGAAAAAGCAGGGAACCATGATTGCGACAGAGAAGGTAGAGAAAGCCGTAAAGCAGGCGATCGACAGCAAACCGGTGAAAACGGTGGAGCAGACGGTGGATAAGCTGGTAAAAGCCGGAAAATTCGCAGCGGCAGAGGCAGCAAAAGCCGTGGAAAAATACCGCGCCGCCGATCCGGAAAAGAAACCGGCTGCAAAGCCGGAAACTAAGCCGGAAACCAAGTCGGAAGCAAAATCAGAGGCAAAACCAGAGACAAAAACGAAAAAAAGCACAGGCATGAGTGAACTTGGCGAGGAGCTGCAGAGAAAATTCGAGACAGAGGAGAGATAACACATGGTGAATCTGACAGCGGCAGAACGCGTCTATGAATACTGGATCGACAAAGCCTCCTCGACTGCCGATCTGGTGCTGAAGATCGTGTTTGCGGTAATCCTTTTTCTGGTTGCACGCAAACTGATCCTGTGGCTCTGCGGGCTGATTCGAAAAAATATGCGGCGTTTTAACACGGAGGAGGCTGTAGTCAGTTTTACCGTTTCCATGGTGAAATACAGTCTGAACACGCTGCTGGTGCTGACCATTATCGTTCAGCTCGGCATCGTATCCGAAGCGTCGATCGCAGCAGCCATCGCCTCCGCCGGCGTTGCCGTATCCCTGGCACTGCAGGGCGGCCTCTCAAACTTTGCAGGCGGCGTGATGATTCTGCTGCTGAAACCATTTAAGGTCGGTGACTACATCATTTTTCCGGGCGAAGGTCAGGAGGGAACGGTTAAGAAGATTGAGATGTATTACACGACAATCAACAGCATCGACAACCGTACCATCATGATTCCGAACGCCAATCTGACGAACCACACCATCATCAACGTGACGGCGATGGACCGGAGAAAGCTGGAGATCAAAGTCGGCATTTCTTATGAGTCCGATATCAGAAAAGCGAAGGACATCCTGCGCCGCCTCGTTGAGGAGGAGCCGCATTTTCAGTCAGAGGAGCAGCAGTTTTTCGTAGATGAGCTGGGCGAGAGCGCGATTACGGTCGGTCTCCGCGCCTGGGTCGCAACGGAAAATTACTGGCCGGTCAAGTGGAAAATGAACGAGCGCATCAAGGAAGAATTTGATGCGGCAGGGATTTCTATTCCGTATAATCAGCTTGATGTCCATATCTGTCCGGGATCGGAGCGTAAATAAGTGGAAAAAACGTGATAAATAAAGGAAAAATTGCAATTAACCCTTGCAATTACGCAGAAAAGGTGCTATAGTAAAGCTGTTAATAAGTGACTGTTAAGGAGTGGACGATTTCGTCCACTCTTTCTTGTGTACAGGGAAATGAAAGAATTTTTCAGAAGTTTCCCTAAATCAAAAAAGGTGGTGAGGATTTGAGCAGAAGAGAAGAATACGAACAGAAGGCAGAAGAACTGATCACTCCGATTGTAGAAGCCAATGGTTTTGAACTGGTGGATGTGGAGTATGTCAAAGAGGGCGGTACCTGGTATCTGCGTGCTTACATCGACAAAGAAGGCGGAATCACCGTGGATGACTGCGAAATCGTCAGCCGTGCATTTTCTGACCGGCTGGACACAGAGGA
>OLPZ01000691.1_pt1 | contig 25726 bp, 20 predicted proteins | sample 1672711 | NCBI WGS metagenome assembly OLPZ01 (sample SAMEA3136716, study PRJEB25190) | human gut metagenome
GAACACGGCGCCTGTGATGAGCGGGCGCCTGCGCATGCCGCGGTCGATCACCCGGCCGACGACGATGCGGGCGAGCCCCGCGCACAGCGAGAACTCCAAGATGAGCACGCCGGAAAAGCCAGTGGAACCCTCGTAGTCCTTCACGTAGATGGGCGTGCCGTTGTTGAGCGCTTGGCACCCGATGAAGGCGAGCAGCGAGATGAGAAGCAAGACGATGAAGTCGGGCGTCCAGAGCCTGGGCTTTCCGGAGGGCACGGCGCTACACCACCAGATCCACGGGAGTGATGTCGATGACGCTCGCGAGATCGTCAAACGACATCTCGATCTGCGTGCCGATGCGCCCGCCGGAGAACAGGATCGTGTCGAACAAGATGCAGGTCTCGTCGATGAAGGTCGTGAAGAACTTCTTCATGCCGAGCGGGCTGCATCCGCCGTGCACGTAGCCGGTCAGGTCGAACAGCTCGCGCGACTTGACCATCTCGATGGACTTCTCCCCGGCCGCCTTCGCGGCCTTCTTCAAGTCGAGCTCTTCGGCAACCGGCACCATGAAGACGTAGTGCTCCTTGCTCTTGCCGATGGTGACGAGCGTCTTGAAGACGTGCTCGGGCTCTTCGCCCAGCATCTGCGCGATTTCGACACCGGTCATGGTGCCATCGGCCTCGAAAACGTGTATCTGGTGGTCGACTCCCGCCGCATCGAGTATGCGCATGGCGTTCGTCTTGGTCTCCTTTTTCCTGGACACGTCCTACTCCCCGTCCGTCTCTGGTCCTGCCGCCGATTCTTCCGTGGGTTCCTCCCCATCTGCGAGATGGGCTCCGGGAGCCAAGAGCGCGCCCGCGACTTCCTCGAAATTATCGGGGTACGTGCCCTCGCCTTCTGCCCGAAACGGCTTGCAGCGCTTGCCGCCGAGTTTGTCGAACGTCACCTCGAGGCGCCATTGCGGCGCATCGAGCACGAAGGTCCCCTGCGCCGGGCGGTACGTCCGATGCCAGAAGAACAGCCCACGCTCGACGAGGGCAGACAGGTATGCACGTGCCTGCTGCTCGTCGAGGTCTACCTCTGAAATCTCCGCCACCCTGTCGCGCACGCGCATCTGGGCGCCGTCCGCGCACCTCCGATACGCCGCGGAGCGCGGATAAGGGAGGTCGGGGCGCATGTCGATGAACTCGATGCCCGCGATGCCCTCGTATGTCTGGAACTCAGCAGGGATGCTGTGCTGCTGCGCCGCGCCAAATGGCAAGCCTGGCATATCGTCCGCCTTTCGTCGTCGTGAAAAACCTGTACGCGCCTAGCGAGCCTGCGCCCACGACGCGAGCTGTACCACGCCCTGCGGGTTCAAGACGCAGTACGCGAGCAGCGCCGCGCACGCGAGGGCGCCGAACACCGGCAACCACCGACGTCGACGCGCCTTGCGCCTGAGAGCGCGCAGGTCGGCCCCGTCTATCAGGCGCACGCCACAAGGTTCTGCCTGGGCGATCGCACCCGCCGTGAACGTCGAGTCGGTGACCACCCATGCGGCGCGCGTGCCGTAGTACGCCTGCGCCGCGAAGGCCTCTTGCACCGCCTTGTTGCCAACCGGTTTGGCATACGACTTCGCCTGCACGGCGATGGTCCTGCCGTGCTTGGTCAGCAGCAGGTCGGCGCCGTGGTCGTTGCTCGCCTGGGTTCGCTCGACGCGGTAGCCGAGGTGACGGTACATACGCGCGAGCTTCGCCTCGAAATCCGCACCCCTAGACATGACGTGCCACCAGGGCGAAAACCAAGCGCCCCCGCATCAAGAGAGCTCGTCGGACGTCGACGAGTACAGACAGCCGTTCGAGCCATCGTCGAGCTTGAACTCGCACGTGTTGTCGATGTGGCAGTCCCCCACGCTCGAGGCGCGCCCGATCCACGACTGCATGACGGCTATCGCCTGCTCGAGCGCCTGGGTGTCGACGACGTAGTGGACGTGGCGCCCATGGCGGAAGCCCTTGACGAAGCCCGTCTTCTTGAGCACCGTCATGTGCTGGGACACGGCCGACTCCGTGATGCCGAGCGTCAGGGCAAGCGAGCGCGAGCAGTGGTGCTTGTCGAGCAGCAGCTGCAGAATCTTGAACCGCATCGGTTCCGCAATTACCTTGAGCTGTTCACCGAGTTTCTCGTTTGCCTCGTCCACGTCTATCTCCTCGCGGGTACCTCTCTTGCAGCGACCATTGTAGGGCCGCGCGCTTACTTAGTGCCGAAGATCCTATCGCCCGCATCGCCCAGACCAGGCGTGATGTAGGCGTCTTCGGTCAGCCCCTCGTCGAGGGCGGCGACATAGATGTCCACGTCCGGGTGCGCCTTCTGGAGCGCCGCAACGCCCTCCGGGGCGGCCACGAGGTTCATCATGCGGATGTCCGTGCACCCGCGCTTCTTGAGGTTGTCGATGGCGTCGACGGCGGAGCCGCCCGTGGCGAGCATCGGATCGACCACGATGATGGTCGACTCGGTGACGTCTTGCGGCATCTTGTAATAGTACTCGACGGGCTCTTTGGTCTGCTCGTCACGGTACATGCCGATGTGGCCGACGCGCGCGAAGGGCATGAGCGTGAGCAAACCCTCGACCATGCCAAGGCCCGCCCTCAGAATCGGGACGATGGTGAACTTGTCCTGTGCGAGGACCTGGCACTCGGTCGTCTTGATGGGGGTCTCGACCGTTTCGGGGCGCGTCTCGAGATTGCGCGTCACCTCGTAGCCCATGAGCATCGAAATCTCGTTCAGGAGCTGGCGGAACTCCGGGGACTTCGTGTCCTTGTCGCGCATGATGGCGAGCTTGTGGGTGATCAGCGGGTGGTCGAGAACGTGCACTTCACTCATGGTTACCTTCTTTCGAGGCTGCAGACTATTGGGGCAATTATAGTTGTTCGCCAGACGCGATGCGTCTTGAGCTTAAAACCGCGAAACGCTTGGTTTATGATAGGGCAGCTGTCCCAAACCAGCACGTGCGCGCCTTATGCGAGGCGCCGCATTTTCGTTAGGAGTGTTTCATGCGCATTTTCGGTCTCGGACTTCCCGAGCTCATCATCATCCTCGTGGTCATCCTCCTCATCTTTGGCCCCGGCCTGTTCAAGAAGCTCAACAAGCAGCTCAAGAAGACGGGCGAAGCAGCCAAGAAGGGCATCGAGGCTGGCTCCGAAGCTGCCGGCAAGAAGGTCGACCTCGACAACGTCTCCAAAGACGACATCCTGGACAAGGTGGAGAACCTGCAGGACAAGGTGGACGTGAAGCTCGACGAGTTCAATTCCGAGATGGACAAGGTCGAGTCCGAGTCCAAGCAAGACGACAAGCCCGCCGCCAAATAAGGCGCCGCATCGAGCATGAGCGCCGGCACGCGGACGTCCGTCTATTCGAGCTACAAGGCCCGCTTCTTCAAACTGCACTGGAGCATTGCCGCCAAGAGCCTCCTCGTGGGGCTTTTCGGCGGCATTTTGGTGTCTGCCTACCGCATCGGCGTCGATGAGGGCGTCGGGGTTGCGCGCATGCTCTACGGCTTTGCGGGCACCGAGCCGCTCGCGCTGGCGGGCATCGTCTGCGCCGCTGTACTGGCAGGGCTCGTTATCTGGAAGCTCATCACCTGGGAGCCGATGGCATCGGGCTCGGGCATCCCCCAGACAGAGGGCGTGCTCTCGCTCGTCTTGAAGATGCGCTGGTGGTCGATTCTCGCCGTGCGCTTCCTGGGCGGGCTGCTGGGCGCGCTGTTCGGACTGTCGCTCGGGCGCGAGGGCCCTTGCGTGCAGATCGGCGCGTGCGCGGGGCAGGCCGTCAAGGGGATCTCCAAGAAAGGCGGGCTCGAGGAGAGCTGTCTTACCACGGCAGGTGCTGCAGCGGGCCTTTCGGCGGCGTTTTCCGCCCCGCTGTCGGGCATCGTGTTCTCGCTCGAGGAAGTGCACCGCTCGTTTTCGCCGTTTCTGCTCATCTCCGCCGCGACCGGAGCCATGATGTCGGCAGCGGTCGCGGGCATCGTCTTTGGGCTGCATCCCGTGCTCTTCTTTTCCGAGATCGCAGAGATCGACCTGGTCTCGTACGTATGGATGATCCCGCTAGGCTTGATGTGCGGGCTTTTGGGCGCCCTGCTCAACCGTATGCTGCTGGGGGCGCAGAGGCTCTACGGGCATCTGCCCGGCTGGGCGGGTCCCGTCATCGCACTGCTCGTCGCGATCCCCGTCGGGATGCTTGTCCCCCAGGTTATGGGCGGAGGAGCCGACCTCATCGGATTCGCCGAGACCGAACGCGCGGGGTTTGCGACGCTTCTGGCACTGCTCGTCATCAAGCTGCTGTTCACCTGCACGAGCTTTGGGAGCGGGACCCCCGGCGGCATCTTCATGCCCACGTTGGCGGTGGGCGCGCTGGGTGGGGCCGCGTTTTGCGCGGCACTTTCCGCGCTCGGGCTCGTGGACAGCGCGTATATGGCGGAGTTTGCCGTCTGCGGCATGGCGGGCACGTTCGCCGGGTGCGTGAAGACCCCGCTTACGGGCATCATGCTCACGGTGGAGATGACCGGCTCGCTCTCGTTCATGCTGCCTGTGGCCATCACGGCGTTTACCGCGCTGTTCGTGGCGGACATGCTTCGCACGAACCCGGTGTACAACAGCCTGCTCGACCGCTACATCGACAAGCACGGCAAGCAGTCCTACGACGATGACCCAGACCGGCTGTTCGAGGTGGTCGTGGAAAAGGAGAGCTTCTTGGACGGCGCGGAGGTGAGCGAGGTCAGCTGGCCGGAGTCGTCCGTACTCGTGAGCGTGCACAAGGCATGGCGCACAGTGGTGCCGCGCTCCACTACGCGCATCCGCTACGACGACTACCTGATCGCCTCGCCCGTCGGCAACCGCGAGCGCGCGAAAAACGACTTGCTCGCGCTCGCGACGCGGCAGCCCGCGCGCAACGCCGCAACAGAGGGCGAGCTCGAGGAAGAGACGCTCGTGTAGCGGGCGGGTGCGAGCGCCCGCAGGATGCGCGGGAACCGTGGCAGTGCCACGGTTCCCGCGCAGGGTGGAGAACATGCGTGTGGCCCGCCATGATGACGGGCCACACCGGGGATTTGCCATTCAGGGAAACCTACAAAGCATGCGAACTATCTGAGACGAATCCCCCTATTCTGCAGCCTGCTTGCCGACGAGCTCTTCGTACTCTGCATCAGCGACCGGCATAACATGCTTGGAGCGGACATAGCCGGCGACGATGAGAAGCACTGCGATGATGAGCGCAACAACGATGAATGCCAGCGCGCCAAAGTAGCTCCCCGTGAAGTCGAAGCAGAAACCGCAGATGGTGATACCGAGCGAGCCGATGAAGGCGTTGCCCGAAGTCGCGTAGGAGTAAATCTTCGGATAATCGCGCTTGCCGACAATCTCTGCAACGATGAGCGGCAGGAACAGAGTTGCCACAGAGAACCCAACGCCATAGAACGCGGCACCGAGATACAGCGCAAATGTGTTGCCACCGCCGAGCAGGACAAGGGCAAGGCCGACGAACACGACCACATAGCCAACGGCAACGGACTTCTTGACGCCAATCTTATCGGACAACGGCCCCAGGACAAGCTTGCCGACCATGTTGCCGATCATGTTGCACGATGCCAGCAGACCGATCGCCGCAGAGGCATAGCCAAGCGAAGAGGCGAGACCGGGCAGATGGTTGGTGAACGAAGTCGCAAGGGACATGAAGCCGCCGATGAAGAAGACAATGAAGATGATGCCGGACTTCCAACCGAGCTGAGTGGAAATGCCTCGCTCGATTGTGGTGTCCTGCTTCTTCGCGGGATTTGCCGCCTGGGCTACGCCTTCTTCGGCACCATACGGGAGCATGCCCTTATCGGCGGGCTTGAACTTGATGACAAACGCCGTGAACGGAATCGTCAGCACCATGGACACGACGCCGCCAACGATGTAGGCGGTGTGCCAACCGGCACTCGCAATCAGCGCAGACAGAATCGGGGACAAAATGGCGCCACCGATACCGGAAAAGCAAGTCGCGATACCGAGAGCGAGACCCTTCTTCTTTGCGAACCAGTTTTGGATCATCATGGGAACGGGCGCGAAGAAAAGGAACGCGGATGCGCAGCCAATCACGATTGCGTCAATCCACCACATCCATGGCGCGGTGAGTTGCGACATCAGCGCAAACGCGCAGCCATCAATCACCGCGGCGGTGGTCATGAGCACGTTGATGTTCTTCGTCGGCAGCCACTTCCCGACGAGCGGCATCGTGAGCGCGAGAGCCCATGCCTGCAACGTCATATATATTGCAAGGTCGCCACGCCCGCAGCCGATGGAGCTCGAGACCGGCTGCAGGAAGATGCCGCCGCAGTTCATGATGATGCCGAGCTGGCCAGCTTGGATAAAGCAGCACGCGATCATGATGACCCACGCGTAATGAAGTCCGCCTTTCTTGGCGGCAGGTGCTTCTGCCATGATATCTACTCTCCTCAATAGATGGTTGACATTAATCGATTCCCCGAACGACGAGCGTCTTGCGCTGCGTGAATTCCCTCATCAGGTCGGGAATCCCCTCGCGGCCAAGGCCGCTGTGCTTGTAGCCGCCGAACGGGTGCCTCGGGTCGCGGAAGCTGCCTTCGCCGTTTGCCACGACCGTGCCGGATTCGATGTGCTGGGCGATTTTCAGGCCATGTTCGACACTCCCGGCGATGACGCCGCCGTTCAAGCCGTAAACGGACTGGTTCGCGATCTCTATCGCCTCTTCGTCGGTATCGAATCCGATGACCGTCCAGACCGGCCCAAATATCTCGAGATCCCTTGCCGCCGGCAGATCTTTGGGGCAATCGATGATGGTCGGTTCGACAAACGCACCGTCGCGCTTGCCGCCCGCGACAAGTACGGCACCCTGAGAGACCATGTCCTCCACTTGCGAGACTACCTCGGCAGCGGCGCGTTCGTTCACGAGGCATCCCATCATGTTCGCAGGGTCGGCTGGATTGCCCACCGTGATGCCGCCAACCGCCTTCTTCAACCCCTCCAGGTAGGCGTCTTTGATGGAGTTCTGGACGATGAAGCGCTTGGTGATGCAGCAAATCTGGCCAGCATTGGCCATGCGGCACAGACTCTGCCCGACCGCGTTTTCCAGGTTTGCGTCCTCTGTGATGACAAGGGGGTCGTTGCCGCCCATCTCGAGCAGCATATGGTGGAAATACGGGGCGGCGTACTCCATGAGCTTTGCCCCAACGGCAGTCGAACCGGTAAACGACACCGCATCGATCTTATCGGTGGCAACCAGCCACTCGCCCATCTTGGAACCCGGGCCCGAAAGTGCTTGTACAACGCCAGCCGGGAAACCCGCCTCGTTCAAGATTTCGGCATAGCGCAGCACCGTCAGCGACGCATCCGAGGGCGTCTTGATGATGACTGCATTGCCCGTCATCAACGCGGGAGCAGTTTTGAACGTCAGCGTCGCCACAGGGAAGTTGAACGGTCCAATGCAAGCTACGACGCCCAGCGGTTCGACCTTCGTAAATGCGAGGTTCCCCAACGCCCCGCCTTTCGCGCTCTGGTCACCGATGACTTCTCCCTGCATCATGTCGGCAGCAGATGCGGAGAGTCTAAGCAACGCCGCAATTTCTGCTGCCTCGCTTCGCGCCATCCCGATGGGCTTGCCCATCTCCGCCGTAACCATGCTGGCGATTTCGTCGAGATGTTGGTCGAACAGGTCGGCGGCCTTCAAGATCACCTGTTTGCGCTCACCATGCGAGAGCGCCGCCCATTCCTTCTTCCCCCTCTGGGCTGCCTCGAGTGCACGATCGACGTCCGCTTTGGTCGCCTGCGGGTATGATCCGAGCACTTCTCCCGTGGCGGGGTTGGTGGATTCCCTCAAGGCGCCATCTGACGCGCCGACCCACTCCCCGTCTATCAGCATTAACCTATCACTCATGTTTCCCTCCTTGAAACTGCAGTGAAGCTCCGACAGTTCCTTGCCCGCGCCGGGATCTGAAGGCGCCCGGCTCGCCTGATTGCACTCCGTTAGATCCGGTTTTCGGTGCGGCGGATGATGTCGTTTTGCAGAGCGGGGGTCATCTCGGTGAAGTACGCCGAGAAACCTGCGATGCGAACGACCAGGTCGCGATAGGATTCTGGATCTGCCTGGGCAGCGCGCAGCGTGTCGGAAGACACCACGTTGTACTGCACTTCCATGCCGCCGCCGTCGAAGTAGGTTTGCGTCATGGCCTCGAGCTTGTCCACGCCCGAATCGTTGTCGAGCACAGACGGGTGCATGCGTATGTTCAAGGCGATACCGTCCATGACGCGACTATGGTCGAAGCACAAAGTCGAGTTGAAGACTGCCGTCGGACCGTTGTGGTCGCGCGCCTGGGCAGGCGAAGTCGCGTCGGCAAGCGGCTCGCCGTCCTTACGGCCGTCAGGAGTCGCCCAAGTGAGCGCGCCTTGTGCGATATGGTCGGAGGCCCCGTACATGCCCGCCTTGTAGACCTTCGCGCGAGCAATCGACATCTCGGAGCACAGCGAGATGTACAGGTCGGTGACGTACGTCATCTGCTCGTCGGCATACGGATCGGCATTGCCGTAATGCGGCACCTCATTCAGACAGCGCTGGCGAAGCTCGTCGTAGCCTTCCCAATTTGCCATGACCGCATCATAGAGCTCGCGTGCGGTGCAGAGCTTCTTGTCGAACACCATGTAGCGAATAGTGGTCAGCGAGTCGGCAATTGTCGCGAGCCCGGTTGCCGTCCCACCCGAAGAGTTGTACTTCGCTCCGCCGTACATGCAGTCCTTGCCCGATTCCATGCAGCCTTCGATGCCCATGGAAAGCGCCGTCAGGCACGTGCGGTTCTGCATGAGCGCCTCGGTGTAATTGTTCATCGTGACAAGCCAGCGCAGCGTCCAACGCGCGACCTTCTCGAGCGCCGCCTTTACCTCGTCCATCGTGGTCATATCGTAGAGATAGCCGGTCTCGATGCCGATGCTGTTGCCGTTTTTAGGGTTCACGCCGTTGTTGAGCGCCGTATCGAGGATTGCGCCAAAGTACACGCATGCGTGGCCGGGCGTGCCATTGGGAGCCGGATAGTCCGTGCCACAGCCGACGTATTCCTGGCAGCCGATGACGCCGTAATCGCGCGCGTCACGCAGGCTCATGCCAACATGCTCTTGCAATCCCTTGATAATGACCTCGTCGTTTTGGTAAAGCGGCAGGCCACCGACCAGCTTGGAAACCTCGAGCGCGCAATCCCACAGCTTCTTGGGAGAGTTGCGGTTGAAGCGCAGCGAAACGGTCGGATCGTGCAGGCTCAGCCTGCCTAGCGACTCGAGCACCATGTACGTGACGGGATTCGTCGCATCTTCGCCGGTCTCGGGGTCGACGCCTCCGACGGTGATGTGCTGGTAGGTGTTATTTGCGCCGGCAATCTCTGCCACTTTGGGCGGGCAGGCGTTGTAGAAGCATTCTGACTTGAGGATGAACGCGTCGACCATTTCCTGCGCCTCGTCGAGCGTGAGATTGCCCTCGTCAAGATCCTTCTTCAGATACGGCCAGGTGTATTGGTCGAAGCGGCCGAAGGCGAGCGCCGCCTCCTTCGCCTCGTTGTACATGAGCAGGTGGTAGAGCAGCGCTGCCTGACATGCCTCCCAGAAGTTGCGAGCCGGTTTCGTTGCGATCCACTCAAGGGAATCCGCCATCTTCGCGAGCTCCGCCTTGCGCACGGAGTCATCGCATGCCTCGGCCTTCTTTGCGCAGAGCTCCGCATAGCGCCTGACCATAGCCTCCGCGCCGTCACACACGATAACGACCGCCTTGTAGAACATCCCCTTGTTGATGTCATCGCCCATCATGTTCCCCAAGTGGGCATCAAGCCAGTCCTGCGCCTCCTTGCGAATGGAGCCGTATCCCCTGTCGATGATTTTCTTGTGCCCTGGAACGAGGTGGCCTTGCGGCAGCCCCGCGATGTCCATACGCGAGTTGTATGGCGCACACAATGAGTCGCGGAAGACCTCGTAGCCGTCGGGCTGGAATGCCTTCGCGAGCTCCCCGAAGCGGTGAGTGCTCCAATAAGGCTGGATGTCGCGCAGCGTCTGTAGCGACGAAGGCGAGATTGCGAGCTTGACGTTTTCTTCCTTGCGGTGGAGCAATCCGTCGTCTTGGAGCGTCCACAGTCCCTCGACCTCTTGCTCCGCCAGCACCCAGCCAACGCCGTCCCACTCGGGCCAGACGTTGGACGCGCAGTACTTGGATGCCTGATTCCCGACGAAGATATCATCGTCCTCTACCAGCAGGGTCTTCTTCGTGCAGACATCGTAGGTGGCAAGCGGAATCTTGATTTGCCATGGTACGTTCTCGTTTCGCTGATACGAGTCCGTCACAATCCTCGCGCGTTCGTCGTCGATTTCGATGATGCGCGACCTGATTCTCTCGTGTTGCCGCTTGATTCTGGCAGTCACCGGCCTGAAATCGTACACAATGCTCTCCCTTTCGTTGCCGTGCGGTATGCCCACAGAACACACACGTCATATCGCCATTTCTCTGATTAGATAATCGTTGGAGAGCGCTGTTGCGCCTATCATCAAAGCGCAAAGAGTTCTGGGGAAATATGGACGCAATACCCGCCAGACAGCAAGAGGCGCCCTCCGCAGACGCGTCGTCTGAGCAAAACCGACCATCGGCGGCTCCCGCGCTGTGCGCTTTGACCGAAATGCAACGAAGTGCCACCGCGCACCTTGCTCACGTGTTCCTTTTTACATCGAACACGGACGGGTTTTTCTTAACACAAGCCTGCAGGGGCTCATTGATGCTATTTTAAATAGAACTCTGCGAATGCAATTGCGCCGGCTGGGATGCACCGATGCGGCGTGCTCGTCCCAAGGACTACGACTGCTTCCCAACAGCCTGGCTGTCGCACTGCAGGTCAACCCGCAAAAAAGCTACGGGCAAACATGCAACTTCTCCATCGAAGGGAGCAATGTGCAACATCTCAAGCTCAGCGCGGATATCATCGCCTCGAGGCTTGGCGATTACGTCAAGGAGTTTCGCAACAGCTCAGAAAACCCGATGTCAATCGAGACCTTCTCCATCTACCGAAGCAGCACCTACATGCTCCACAGCGACTGTCTCTACCTTTGCGCCAACGGGGTGGTACCTCCCAAAAACCACGTGTTGCCAAACACGAACATCATCTTCTGCAACTGCGAGGTGAATCTGGACGAATACGAGAGCTGCAACTGCGGCATCATCGTCGTCGACGGAATCGACGAGTTCGCGCTCGTCAACATCATCGCCGCGTTGTTCCGGCTCTACGAGGAGCTGTCTCTCGAAATCGAGACAGTCCCCGAGAACGACGACGCACTCGACAAGCTGATCAAGATTGGCGAGCGCCTGTTCGGGTGCCCGGTATGCCTTATGGACGTGTATCAGGACATCCTCGCATGCTCGACGCGCGGATACGATTTCTTGAACCCGCTGTGGGATTCGATTGCCAAGGACATTAAGCCGTACCGATGCGAGATTATCCATTTATACGCAGATCGCTTCGTCGACATGTCCCCCGCGAGCGGAAAGGAGCAGAAGTTCGGCGTGACGACGATTGACGGATATGCCACCGCCGCGCACAACATCTACCGAAAAGGCGATATCATCGCCTCGTTCTGGGCGTTCAAGACCAAGGTCGGAGAACAGTTCACCAATGCCGAGCTGCAGCTCTTCGACTGGTTCTCGAGCAAACTGGACAACTGGCTCGCGCGTCTCGGAATCGCAACAGAGGGGACCGGGACGAAGCCCGAGCGCTACCTGAAAGACTTGATCGCCGGCGACTTCCTCGACGAGCTGTACGCAAAAGAGGCTGCTGCCAGCGTAGGTAGCACCATCTGCAGCAAATCCGAATACCAGATGCTCGTCTTGCGCCCAAAGAACAAGACGCAGGTAACTGACAACATCGAGATTAACAGGCGTATCTCAGCAGAATTCCCCGATGCTCTCGTGTGCGTCGAAGGGGTCACCTCCATCGCATTGTTCCCCGCAGAAGGCTCGGAGTATCCCGCAAAGAGCGCTCTCAAGTTCCTCGACCAGCTGTGCAGAGACGCACACTTCTACGGGATCCTCGGCACGCCGTTCAAGACTCTTCTCGATGCTCCGAAGGTTTACCAGCAGATCTGCGACTGCTATTCCTTTATCGACACGGATACCGGAGAAGAGAAGCTCTACCACTTCTGCGAGTACACCGTGCAGCAGACCATGCAACTCATCGTAGACCAAGAGCCTGTGGAGACGATCATCCACCCGCAGATTCGCAAGCTGCTCGCCTACGACCGCCAGTACCATACCGACTATCTCGAGACTCTCAAGGTCTATCTCAACAACAGGGCAAGCATTACAAGCGCCTCCAAGCAACTGCACATGCACCGCAACACGCTGCAGAACCGCATCAACCGTATCAGCGAGATTGTCGAGAGCGATTTCTCCAACTGGGAGACACGCAGGCTGCTCCTGTATTCCATCGACTTCATTCACTTCATCGAAAAAGGGCAAATATAGCGCCCCAGTCGCGCGGGCATGTTCCTCATCTGTGACGTGCAGGTGCAGCCGAACATGCCCGAGCGTGAGAACACCTCATGCACCGCACACACGTCGAACAGGTCCGACTCTGCACAGCACGGCAAAGCTCGAGGGCCATTGGAAGCTCCAGGCAGTGCAAACCGCACAAAAGCCATGAGCATCTCGGTTCCGCTTCACCGTTGCCCGCGCCCGATGCCCTTCCTACCATTCGTGGCGTATCGAACACAATCTATTGATATCCAGGTGATGCCATATGATGAACTTCATGATGCCCCGCTCTGTCCGCTATGGGGCAGACTCGCTCGAGGCGCTGCGCGAACTCAACGGCACGACCGCCGCAATCTGCCTTGGCGGGGGTTCCATGAAACGCTTCGGCTTCGTTGACACGGTACGTCGCTACCTCAAGGATGCGGGAATCAGCTCGTATCTCATCGAGGGGATTGAGCCCGACCCGTCGCTCGAGACGGTCGCCGCCGGGGCGAAAAAGATGATGGACGAGGGCTGCGATTGGATTGTCGCGCTTGGCGGCGGCTCAGTCATCGACGCCGCAAAGGCGATGTGGATTCTCTACGAACATCCCGATGCTGACATCGCCGCGCTGAGCAAGACGGGCGGCGTGCCGCCGTTGAGGGCAAAGGCACGCCTCTGTGCCATCCCCTCGACATCTGGCTCTGCCTCGGAAGTCACGCCGTGCGCTGTGATTACCGACACGAAGCGCGGTATCAAGCTCCCACTCGCTGGCCCCGACCTCATCCCCGACATCGCGATCGTTGACCCCGCACTCGCGCAGACCATGCCATCCAAACTCGTTGCGCAAACAGGGATGGATGCTCTCACGCACGCGATAGAGGCATATGTGTCACTCGGCAACAACGAGTTCAGCAACGCTCTCGCGCTGCATGCTGCCGTGCTCGTCAGTGAAAACATCGTAGACAGCTACAGCGGGCAGGAGCGAGCACGTGCGCTCATGCACCAGGCTTCTACCATGGCCGGCATGGCATTCGCAAACGCGGGGCTTGGTATCGCGCACAGCATGGCGCACAAGACGGGCGCCGTCTTTTCGGACCTCGGTTCCCACATCGCACATGGGGCGGCAAATGCGATCTACCTCCCCTGGGTCATCGAGTTTAACGCCGTCGTCCCCGCCGCATGCGCACGCTACGCTGAGCTCGCGCGCGCCATGGGGCTGAACGGATCAGATGATAGAGAGCTGGCGGAGAGTCTTGCGCAGAGAACGCGCGAGCTGGCAGACGAGCTCAAGCTCCCTTGCTGCCTGGGCGAGTACGGAGCTGGAGGAGTGCGCAGCGAGCAGGGCTTCATCCCGCAGCAGGTATTCGAACAGCGCCTCGACGGTATTGCGGAAAACGCGCTGGCAGACGCCTGCACACCGAGCAATCCCAGAAAGCCGACGGCAAAGGACTTGAAGACACTGCTCATGGAGAGCTACTGTGGAAAGGCCGGAGCTTAATGCGAATAGCGCGCGTGCTGTTACCCGGCAGCACGCGCGCAAAAACAATGCGGAGATGCTGATTGAGGGCGCCTGCACCACGTGCGGACGCCCCCAACGCTTCACTCACGACATCTCACATCCCAGACTGCAGCATGCCGCTAGTGGACTATGACGGGCAAGCCCATTTCCTTCAAAATCCCCGCAAGCTGCTGAATGCGCTCGTCGGGAATCATCGATGCCTCAAACACCTTGTTTTGGTGCTTGATCCTTGCCCATTTGGCTACGCCAAGCGTATGGTACGGGAGGATTTGAATCTCCTGGAGGCTCTCGCCCAGCTCGTGCGCAAAGACGCCCAGTTCTTCGAAATTCTCATCGGAGTCGTTGAAGTGCGGGATGGTCGGGGCACGCACCCTGATGCGTGCCCCCGCCTTCGCGAGCAGGCGCGTATTCTCGAGGATGCACTCGTTGGGAACTCCAACCACCGCCTCGTGTTCCTTGGAGTGCATATGCTTAATGTCGACGAGATAGAGATCCGTGTACGGCAGGGTTCGCTCGACCGCGTCCCAAGTGGCGAACAGCGTCGTATCGAGCGCGGTGTCGATATCTGCCTGTTTGAGCGCCGCGAGCAGGTTGACCGTGAAGTCAATCTGGGTAAGCGGCTCGCCGCCGGAAACGGTGACACCGCCTCCCGAATGCTCGTAGAACGCCCGGTCCCTGTTCGCAATCTCGACAACCTCGTCGACCGTGTACGTCTTGCCCCATTCGAGCAGGGCATTTGCGGGGCACGCACCGTTTGGGGCAGCGCACCGCAGACACTCGCTGCACCTCTCCCAATCGAGCTCCACCGGCCGGATTGTATCGCCCCCCAAAGTCGTCACCGCGTCCCCGACGCTCAACGCGCCCTCAGGGCAGACTCCTTGCTTCAGACACAGACCGCATGCATCCACGCCAATGCACTTGTCTTTCTGATACGAAAGCTGGATATCGTAGCGCTGCGATTCGGGGCTGTGACACCATGGACAGCGCAGCGGGCACCCCTTCTCGAAGACCGTCGTTCTGATACCGGGGCCATCTTGAACGGAAAACCCCTGGATGTCGTAGACAACACCCTCGACTGTGCCGTCGACAATCATGTCCTGACTCGCTTCCATAGGCAGTGTCCTCCCTTGCCGTCCCGCCAAACGCGTATGGCGGGGCCCGCCGCTCAGCTCTTTCGCGGGCTCCGCCAATCCAAACGCTGACGTTGCGCTAAATCTGCTGCTCGGTGCGGCGGATCAGATCGTCTTGCGCTTGCTTGTACACGTCGACGAAGTATGCGGAGAAGCCCGCGATGCGTACAACCAGGTCTTTGTACTTCTCGGGCTCTTTCTGAGCTGCACGCATCGTGTCCGCCGACACGATGTTGATCTGCATCTGCCCGCCCTCGAGATCAAAGAAATAGGTGCGCATCAAATCGACCAGCTTCTTCTTCCCGCTGTCTGCTGCGAGCGCCGACGGATGGAACTTCATGTTGAGAAGCGTGCCGTTCTCCATGCGCGTCTGCGGAAGAACAGAGCACGAACGCAGCTCTGCAATGGGTCCGTTCGTGTCGAGCTGCTGCACCGCGGAGATGCCGTCAGCAAGCGGCGCGCCCGCTTTACGTCCATCCGGTGTCGCGTACGTGCTGAAACCATAGAGCACGTTCATCGTCACCGGCCAGGTGCCCGCCTTGTACGAGCCGCGCGGACCTTTGCGGCTCGTCACGGCATCCGCCCAGATATTGCCGAACCACGTCGCGTACTTGTCGGCTTCCGGGTCGCCGTTGCCGTAGTGGACAACGTGCGTGCGGATGTACTCTTTCATATCCTCATGGCCCTCCCAGTTGGCCATGACCGCATCGTAGAGCTCGCGTGTCGTGTACTTTTTCGTCTTGAAGCAGACCGCATCGATGATGTTAAGCGAGTCGACGATATTGCCGAGGCCGACTGCGGTCAGCCCGCAGCCGTTGTACTTGGCGCCACCGCGCATGACATCTTTACCCGACTCCATGCACCCGTCCATCAGCGCCGATACAAAGGGCTGGGGCAAGAACTCCGCCGCCCGCTCCTCGAACAGGTTAATCATTGTGACGTTCCATTTGACCCAGTAATTGACCTGCTCTTTTACGGCGGCGAGCACCTCGTCCATCGAGGACATGTCGTACAAGTAGCCTGTTGCTGGGCCCGTCTGCGGTTTTGCAGAGCCGTCCGGATTGGGCATCGGGTTCGTTCCGTTGTTGAGTGCCATGGTCAGCGCGTTGACCGTGTTCATGAACGCCTCGGCGCCGTTTCCGCCCGAAGCAGCCCAATCGTTGCCGCAGCCAGAGGGCTCCACGCACCCGATAAGGCAGTAGTTGTTGGCGTCTTCCTGGCTGTGTCCGCTTTTCATGAGCGCGGCAATCTGAACTGGGTCGCTGTAATAGCTCGGGACACCACCCGCGCGCTTGTTGGTCTCGATTGCGCAGTCCCACAATCTGTCTGGCATTTTCGGGTGGCAGCGCAGGCACGTCGGCGGGTCATGCAAGACGAGGCGCGCAGCGCTCTCAAGCGCCATATAGGTGGCCTCGTTCGTCGCATCGTTGCCCTCGGAGTCAACACCGCCAAGCGTGATCGCCTGACCGGAAGTGTAGCCGGGGGCCGCCATACCGATGTGCTGATGCCCCGCCTTGTTGATCTCTGCCTCTTTCAGATAGAACATGTCCATGAGCTCTTGGGCCTTCTCGCGCGTAATCGCGCCAGAGGCAAGGTCACGTTCGAGGTAATCGCCAACATACATGTCGAGGCGACCGATGGAAGTCCCGTGCAGATTGGCGTCCATGACGACGCACATCTCGTTGAACCAGACTGCCTGCAGCGCCTCCCAGTAATCGCGAGCGCCGTTTTCCATGACCCAGCCCATAGCAGCGGACATCTTTTCGAGTTCGCGCTTGCGTTCGGGATCGCCGCACTGCGCTGCCTTTTCCGCAAGCAACTTGCTGTAGCGTTTGGCGAACGTGATAACTCCATCGCATACGATGACAACGGACTTGTAGAAATCATACTTTGCAGCGTCATTGCCCTCGATACCCTTCTCCAGCATCTCGGTGCACTTCGCCTGCGCTTCGTCACGGGTTTTCTTGTAACCTTCACGTACTGCCTTGTTGTGGTTGGCGCAGAAGTGGCCGACCGGCATGGTCGCCTGATCCTGCGCAGGGGCAACATAGCAGCCGTTCATCGCAATATCGCGATATTCCTGCGGAATGTATGGGTTGAGCTTACAGCTCATCGACTCGCCGACCCAATAATCGGCAGTTGAGAGGATGTAGCGTTTGTCCTCTTCGGAAATCAGGTACGGGTCGTATGTGCGCGTTTGGATGATATCCTGTTCCAACTCCGGAATCAGCCATTTGATGGAGTTTTCGGGATAAAGGGCGGACGCATGGTACTTGTCCACGTAGACACCCGCGAGCAAGTCGTCATCTTCAAGATGCAGTGGAAGGTTTTCGCAGAGGTTCTTGAAGTTGTAGGCGCGGCGCAGCGTGCCCGACAGCTCGGGATGCTGCATGTAGAACTCGGTCACGAGTTTGTAGCGCGCGATGTCAATCGACGGCTTATCGTTACGATAACGCTCGCGACGTGCCTTGATGCGATCTGTCATGGGACTGAACTGGTACATAGAATCCTCCTCGAAAGCTCGGAGCAACCTTGCCGCATGCAGCAGACGGTGCTCGTGGAGCTCGCGCCACCAGAGACGCGGCCTCGATGGCGCCCCCGAGCCATGCGGCGCATTTCCTTACCATCAGTTATAGGGTGCAGCTGAGCCAGGCACTAGACGCGATGCGCTCAGTATCACCCGGAGAGGTTGTCGAAACGAACTGCAGAACACATCTCTGCTCTTGATGCTGCCGCTGCGTTGTCCGTTTTGCACCATGGGCTCTCTGTGGCATGGGCACTTCGGCCAAGATGCCACAGGGCGAGTAAGAGGCCAGGGGCACGGGATGAAGTGACGAGAATCGGGGGCTGAGGAAAATGTAATACGGTCTCTGGCTGAGATTTCTTGCCCCTTTTCAATACCTTCATTAAGGGTGTTTTTCACCGTTGGTCTGAGAAGGTCCCTCAGGTCATACCCTATTGTCTGTTTGGCGCACTGTGCGGTGGCATCGATTTCACTCTCGTCCCCTTGGTGCATTCGATTCCGGACAAGGCGGACCGTACCTGGGGCGAGACTGTCTCCTTATATCTAGATGCTATTAACGCTCGAAAGTGCGCAAAGAATCGCACATTATCCGCAAACATTGCACCGATTACCATGACTACAGCCACGAATATTACTAAGATACCCTGATGCAAAGAGGCGGAGGACTCCAGTTACTGCCTCTCAAAGAAAAACAATAGAGCAGGCGGGAGGCACATTCCCGCCTGCTCATTATTCGGCATTTCTCTTTTCTGGACTATCTGACGTTTTCTTCCTGTTCTTCCCTGGCGGCTACTGGCTGAACCTTAATAAAGAAAGCAATAACACCGCCAATTAATGCAAGAATACCCATGGGAAGTGCACAAGCAGACCACGCGCCACCCGCAGCATCAACGATATAACCCACTACGAGAGGACCGAGAGTCATTCCAAGGTTCTGCCCGAAAGTCACAATCGCCAAAATAATCGCCGCATAGGCAGCCTTTGGGATAATGTCAGGCCCTATTGTATACAGGGAAACTGGAACAAATGTGCAGATGAATCCCATGAAGATTAGCAAGAATGTCGCAGTTTCAACACTCGGCATCTTAAATGCAACCGCATAACATACCGCCAGCATAATCATCACAATACCGGCAATATATTTCCTCTTTGCTACCTTCGTATTATCAAGCAGAATCCCGACGATAATCGCCGCCGGAAGGCCAATCAGCGATTGCCAGCTGACCGCGAGATTCGCCGTCGCCTGATCCGCGCCTACACCTTCAACAAGATAAGTTGGCATATACGTAGATATGCCGTAGAAACCAATGTTGAACACAATGAAGATGATTGCGACGATATAGACGGAAGGGTTGGACAAGAGGGTCTTGTAATTGATTTTCTCTTTCGGAGCATTGTCAGAACTCGTTGAGTCGAAATCAACTTCCTTATCTTTCGACGGAATAAAGAAAAAGGCTGCAAGAAGAGCAAGCAGGCTGAGAATATTGATAAACCACCATACTCCCTGCCAGTCGAACGCATCATATATCGGAACAGCAATGTTCATCATCATAAACACTGAGACCGTGAAGCAGGCCGTGTTAAGCGAATTAGGTAAGCCTCGCTTTTCCGGAGGGAAAAACGCTGCGACCACAGCAAAGCCAGTTACGTTGCAAAGTCCGAGCGCTACACCTTCCAACGCCCTCCCAACCATCATTATTTCAAATCCGGTTGCAAAAGTGCCAATCAAAGATCCCAGTAGTTGGAATGCTGCAGCAAGCACTGTTGCCCAACGAACGCCGAGCTTCATGATGATAAAGCCTGCAGGAATTGCCAATATCAGACCGAGCAGGCTCATTACCGACATCAACCAGCCCGACTGGACAATAGACAGCCCGAGAGCATTGTTTAGGTCAATCATTATCGGCGGAACTTTGTATTGCGCTGCGCTATTGACAAAATAAATTAGCAAGCCGCCAATCAACGCCATCCAAGCTACCCGAGGCTGATATTTCTTCTGCTCTGCTTGAGCATCGGTGTTTCCCATTGTTCCTCCTTCTCCCCTACTAGCCCAAATCGTTGATAGTCGCCCGCATCAGGTCAGCGGCAGTATCATTGTTCATATGCAAGCCATTTCTGAACATCAACCCATCAGGAATTTCTGTTACATCCAGCTCGGACTCATACAGCTCAGGTAACCCTTCACGTTGTGCATTGAGTGAGATGGCTTCCTCCGTGTCATACGGAATGAGCTGTTTTTTTGTCTGCTGCGGCTTAATCACTATCGAAGGGCAAACACCTTCATCGTCGGGCATCCCCTCGACGGACCGAACGTCTCCGTATTTCTCAATTAATTCGTCGAGCGGACCAAAATCGAGTGCACGCATTGGACACGAGAGCGCACACTGGGGTTTTTCTCCAGTCTCGAGTTTGTCAATACACATCGTGCATTTGCTCATTTTCTCGCCCGGTCTATCCGATGCAAATTTTGGCGCGTCAAATGGGCATGCTGCTTTGCACTTTTTGCACCCAACACATTTTTCGGAATCGACAAGCACAGCCCCATACTTGCCTTCTTTAAAAATCGCCCCTTGTTCGCAAGCATCGACGCAAGCGGGATGAGCACAGTGCGCGCAAGGAAACGCAAGCGCATGAAGCCGCAGATTGGGAAAGGTGCCCGTCTCCCACTCGTACACCGTCATCCATTTTTCCGGTCCGGGGTCAATACCATTCCAATCTTTACAGGCGGTCGAGCACGCCTGGCATCCATAGCATCTGCTCTGGTCGAAGAAAAAGCCATATTGAACCATCACTCACCTGCTTCCTCGAGCTTTGCAATTTGGACAAGGCCGGCAATGAGCAATGCCCCAACAACATGAGGAGCATGAGTGTCACCGATAAGGAAGTTGCACGTCCCTGCCGTGTCAATGCCAAATGGCATATTCTTCGTCTTCCTCTCGTTGAGGGAGAACCACTCTCCGTGAAAAACACAGGTAGTTCCAGGCATCATGCGCGACGTAACATATGCCTGTAATCTGATTTCACCGAATTCGTTAAATACTCGAACAGTGTCTCCATCGACGATTCCGCGCCTCTTTGCATCAGATGGGCTTAGCCAAACACGGTGCGCATAGCATTCGTCATGGAGTGCCATGTTGTGATCAAGCGCGCCATGTTGACGATACGCAGACACTGGCGTGATTAGCGAGAGCGGATAATCGAGCGCCTTCGGATTGTAGAAGCTGTCATTCGGCTTCTCCCCGTGCATATAGTCAGGATTCCATACGGGAATTGATTCGAGCCCTCCTCGATACCAAGACTCAGTTCGGAAATCATATCTCTCGATAACTTTGGAAGAGAATTCAATTTTTCCACTAGTGGTCGCATAGAACGGGTTACGACCTGTTTCCATATAGTTCTTATATGGATAGAATGGCTCGTCGATTGGAATTCTCACAACCGGTTTCTTCAGAAACTCATCCCAAGGCTTCGGTTCAATTCCAAGGGCGTGAAGATATCCATTAGAATCCTTCGCCCATTCGTCATACGCCTCATGGTACAACTCTTGGACGGCATCATCCCATTGCTCGAGCGGAACATTCATCATTCTGGGATTGTATTTCTCGGCAATACCAAGTCTCTTTGCCAGCTGAGTATAGAACCAATCACGAGGGCGGACTTCACCCGGCGGATCGCAAATCTTATCGGCATACATGAAATAGTTACGCATGCCGTTAGGCCCGTACATGAAGCGTTCCGAGCCGAGCATATACGTATCGCGCGTCTCGAACATCAACACCTGTCCCGGAAGTACGATATCAAGATACTCAACACACGATTGGTCCATGTGCCACTGGAAACCCCAGTTAAACTCGCTCATCTCCATCGCTTTCAAGCGCTTGTTCGAGTGATGGTGGACAACTGGGTAATTGTTCTCAAAAATCATCATTTTGATGTTTGGAAGCGGAGCTCCCGGAGGCGAACCAATCATCATCCGGTAGTCATCTTCAGTGATTTCTCCGGAATCTAGCTTTGGACGCTGTACAACCGCTTCAGCTATTTTTTGGATGTTGTAGCAGATGGGAGGATCGTATTCAGCAGGTGCCTGCTGCCAATCGACAGAAGGATAAGGCATTCGCGGAGGTGTAACCAGCGAACAACCCGTCTCGCATCCCCCCGGAATCGACAGATTCCCCGTCATTGATTGAAGCAGCATTGCTGCAGTCGCCGAGTACTCCCCAAGATGTCGTTTTGCAGGGCCATAGTAGTAATGCAGATGGACAGGCTTGCTATCGGCATAAAGATGCGCAAATGCGCGGATAGTTTCCGCCGGAATCGCAGTGATCGGTTCTGCCCATTCGGGAGTTTTCGGTTGCCCGTCGGCATTTCCGAGAACATACTCTCGCCATTTCTCAAAGCCTTCAGGCTCAACCCACTTCTCAACATATTCGTGGTCATATAAATCTTCAGAATACAGCACATGCGCGATGGCAAGCATCATCGCCAAATCGGTCCCGGGACGAATCGGCAGCCACTGATCGGCGAGAGTCTCCGCGCTGTTGGTATAGCGCGGATCAATTACGATTATTTTTGCACCCTGTTCTTGGGCAAGCTTCATATAGTACGAAACAGAGCCGTACCATCCGATAAGCGGGTCCATTCCCCAGAGAACGATCAGTTTCGAATTGAGCAAATCTGGGGCTTCAAACCCAACGCACACGTCAGTCTTCCCGTGGAATGCACCAACCATATCGAATCCAAGGTGTAACTTCTCACCTGGAGTTGTTCCAGAGCAGGAATTATCCCCCCAAGCTGCCATGCCCATTCCAAACCAAGGCGCGAGCTTGAACCCGCACTCTTCGAAACAGTCATCAGTGGTATGGGCAATACACAAGGGACCGTATTTTTCTTTGAACTCGATGAGTTTCTCTGCAATGGTGTCGATTGCTTCGTCCCAAGAGATTCGGACAAAGTGCCCGTTTCCCTTACCATGCCCGCCAATCCTCTTCATCGGATAAAGAATTCGAGACGCAGCGTTCAATTCGCCCTTCCAGGCGTGTCCCATTGCACACGGGCGCATTTGGACCATGCCTTCACGTAACGCCGCCTCGCCGACGTCTTCGCGAAGCGATCCCGCATTAACTGAATCATCTGGGGAGATTGAAACCAGTTGGCCGTCCTTGACTTCGCACCGCAGAATACAACTTGCATCCCAGCAGCCATTTTGAGCACAGCAGGTATACTTCACCTCTGTTCCAGAGTGCTTTGATACCAGCTTGTCAACGATCTTCTCGGTTTGCTGCTCCACCTTCTCAATCGACATACCCCCTCCTAATGTCCTCAGTTCTTATGTCTTCGATACGTATCGCAAAAGGAGGGTATGAGAATCTTCGGCGTGATAGCAATCGCCGGCGTGAATAAGAGCTGTGAGCTGCAGTTTTACATTTCATTTTTTTCTGATAATTGGAATATTACAGTGCCTGCGGCTCTTTCGAAATCATCTGATACGATTTATGCGTACTTCGAGAGAGGCTGGTTCGATGAGTGATTTCTCTGCGATATTAAAGAAGCCACTAGCTCTTAGCCCGACAACGATGGGAAAGCTATCTCGCGCAGAAGCAGAACTGCTTAGGGCAGATGCATTAGTGTCAGGAAGCCTACTCTCCGCCGCACTCGCTCACCAGATGCTGAGGCTTGAAGCGATAGCGTCTGTTCTAGTCGAGGGTTTACATGTTAGTTATGCAGACCTGGCGAAATTTGAATCGTCCCTGTACAACATTGCGCCTTTTGGACATGCCCCTAAGATTCTATTCCGACGCGCAAAAAAACTAGGCTGCACGAATGCCGCCGAAATCGTTCGTGCGATTTGCTACATGGATGCAGTGAAATGGATTTCCGAAAACATTTCCTGCAGCACCGACATCAGTCTGGATGTTTTCGAGAATATTTCGAATTTATATGACGAACAGGAGATTTCCAGCTGTCAACAGCATGCCAATAGTAGCTCGTCAGACGTGACGCTGAGAAACGACAGCCAATCAATGCGACGAGAAAGAAGGAGAAGAGATTATCTTAATTTCCTCAACTCAGATAAGTTTTCGCCATCTGCCCAGGCCGAAATCAGCCATGCATATATTCAAAGTATAGGGACTAGACGGGTTGTAAGCGACGGATATGAGAGAGCTTTCTCGCACATCATTTTTTACCGTCGGGGAGTACTCACGAAATCAATAGCTCCGCTTGCAATTGGACCAGCTATCGATATCGAAAGGCATGCAGCTTCTATTTCCGACAACATGGACGCTCTCTCCGAGGGGAGCGGACCCGGACGTGCCTCCCGCTTCGATTTTCTCGGAAGTGCGTTTTGCACAGCAGCTGCAGCCAGAACCATGAATACTTGCTTAAAAGCGACAGAGAATCTCTACAGCAGGTGGAAAGACAAGCTGAACATTCGCAACGAACGGGAAACCATCGGCCAACTCGCCCGCCTCTTTCTTGAGTGGGGATTTTTGACTATCGACTTTTCGTCGAAGCAGATCTCTCGCAGTTTCTCAATGACAAGCACAGCAATGCAATCCTTCGTTGACGCTGGGATCGCACAAGAAGCAGGACACATCAATAAAAGGCGTCTTTATTGCGTCCCCGACGTGTTGAATTTCTATTCAAGCCTTCTGGATAAGCTTGCATCCGGGGTGACAATGACACGCGACGAAGCACTTGAAGAAATTCAGAAGCAGCGAGCCACTATCGACGGCGGCCAATAATCACTGCTGCTCAGCACGCTCACTATTCGTTGCCTCAGTTGTACAGCGCAATTATACAATTCGAATTGCCGAAAAGGAGCACAGCCACACATGCCTCCCGGCACTACTTGAACTTGCAGGCAGCAACACACAACGTACCCACCAGCGCAAGCGCGCACGCAACCGCGCCACACAATACCCACTGATCCAAGAAAGGCCCCAGCAACGCTGAAGAAACAAACGTTCCCAGAAACTGGCCGAGACTTTGGACCAGCAGCAATACTCCCATGCCGACGGACATCAGCTCAGGTTTGCCGAGAACAGTCGGGTATGCGGCTACAAAGACTGTCGGAGTGCCCATCGAAGTCAGTCCCATGATAAACAGGGCAGTCCACATTACTGGACCCGAGCAGTTCAACATGATGTAACAGCATGGCCCCAGCAACAGCATCCCCAGAATGCACAGCGGTTTGCAGCGCCCTATTTTGTCCGATATTGCACCAAAGGCAATTGACGAAATAATCGCCAGAAGCATAGGAAGAGTACTGACGACGCCGGAGAGAGCGGCGCTCATCCCCTGCTGCTGCAATGAGACTGGCGAATAGGAGAGAATTGTCAGCAAAACAAGCTGGAAAATTGCAAATGGTGCATAGAACAGCAAGGTATTCAGCCTGAAGAAGACCTTCCAGTCATCAGCATCATCCGAATTGCTTTCTTCAGACGCATCTTCAAGAGGGCTGACGTCTCTTCTGATATACACTAAGAAGATTATTCCGGAGACAGCAGCAATCGCAGCAAACGTAAGCCACAAGCCCATATATCCAACAGAGTAGTAGAGAGTCGGGGTGAGCACTCCACCAATAGTTGCCCCAAGCATGCCGCCGAGCATGTATATTCCAGTTGATGTACCAATCCGTGATGGGGCGACAACATGCTGGATGAGCAAAGGTGCACTCGCTACTGTGAAGACAAGTGCAACTCCCTCAAATGCCCGCGTGAGCAACAGAACCCAGACATTGGTCGCAAACGCTCCTCCGATTTGCCCAACGACATTAATGGCGACTGCCAGAACAATCATCCTTTTGGGGCCGATGCGCTTTGCCAAAAAACCTGTTGGAATCGCGACAATGATACCGACAAAGGTAAAAATTGACATTAGCCAGGAAGCAACGCCAGCGCTTATTTGAAACCTCCCCATGATGTCGACCATTATCGTTGGGATTTTGTATTGGCACATGGTTACCGAAGTCGCAACGAGGAAAAGCACTATCCCGATGCCGATGAGATTCAAGTAGCTGCGATTATCTACTGCAGTGTTTGTCATCAATTCCTC
>OLPZ01000695.1_pt1 | contig 25544 bp, 24 predicted proteins | sample 1672711 | NCBI WGS metagenome assembly OLPZ01 (sample SAMEA3136716, study PRJEB25190) | human gut metagenome
GCATGCTCAACCTGGCGCTTGCCGGAACCGATCCGGTCGTGTTCCTGGAGAGCCAGAAGCTCTACGACAAGGGCGAGGACTTCGAGCCCGGCGGCGTGCCCGAGGGCTACTACGAGACCGAAGAAGGCGAGCCGGCGATCCGCCGCGAGGGATCCGACATCACGATCGCGGCCTACGGTGCGACCGTGTACAAGGCCCTCGAAGCCGCCGACGTCCTGGCCGAGAAGTACGGCCTGAGCGCCGAGGTCAAAGAGGCTTTCGACCAGGCCCTGAAAGACCTCGAGGGCCTCGGTGCCGACCTCGTGGAGGTCGAGCTTCCGCATGCAGACGCCGCCATCAGCGCCTATTACGTGCTCGGACCGTGCGAAGCGTTCTCCAACCTCTCGCGCTTCGATTCCGTGCGCTACGGCCATCATGCCCATGGCAAGAACCTCGAAGACCGCGAGGACAAGTCGCGCGCCGAGGGCTTTGGAGCCGAGGCCAAGCGCCGCATCATGCTCGGCGGCTACCTGCTCGCGAGCGGGGTGTACGACAAGTACTACTATCCCGCGCAGCAGGTCCGCACGCTCATCACGCAAGACTACGTCAAGGCCTATCAGACGGTCGACGCCATCGTCATGCCCGTCGCGCCGCGCACCGCGTTCAAGTTCGGCGAGATCTCCGACCCGGCTACGATGTACCTTTCCGACATCTACACGATCAGCCTCAACATCGCCGGAAACGGCGGCATGAACCTGCCCATCGCCTTTGGCAGCCAGACGGGTATGCCCGTCGGCCTGCAGATCATCGGCCCGCAGTTCAGAGACGACATCATCCTGCGCGTCGCCGCGGCGCTCGAGGCGGTCAGGAAGGTTCCCACGCTCGCCGTCAGAGGAGGTGCCGCATAAGATGAAGGAACTCGAAGAAGTCCTCCAGGACTGGGAGGCGGTCATCGGACTGGAAATCCATGCCGAGCTGACCACCCTGCACACCAAGATGTTCTGCTCGTGCCCCATCGAGTTCGGCGCCGAGCCCAACACGCATACCTGCCCGGTCTGCCTGGGTCTTCCCGGCGCTCTTCCGGTGCCGAACAAGGACGCCATCCGCAGCATCGTCAAGGCGGGTCTTGCCACCAACTGCGAGATCGAGAAGCACTCGATGTTCTACCGCAAGGGCTATTTCTACCCCGATATGGCCAAGAACTTCCAGACCACGCAGGGCCCCGTGGCATTTTGCATGCGTGGGCATCTCGACCTCGAGGTCGAGGGCAAGGCGGCGCTCGAGCGCCCCGATATCGAGAAGGACGCAGACGGCGGCTACGTTGCCCACGTCGGCATCACGCGCATCCACATGGAAGAGGATGCGGGTAAGATGACGCATCTGGGCGGTGCGGAAGGGCGCATCGACGGCGCCGACCGTTCGCTCGTCGACTACAACCGTGCGGGCACCCCGCTCATCGAGCTCGTCACCGAGCCCGACCTGCGCACACCCGAGGAAGCGCGCCTGTTCATGCAGAAGCTGCGCCAGATCTACCTCGCCATCGGCATCTCCGATTGCTCGATGGAAGAGGGCTCGATGCGCTGCGACGGCAACGTGTCGCTGCGCAGGCGCGGCGCCAAGGAGTTCGGCGTCAAGACCGAGCTCAAGAACATGAACTCGTTCAAGAACCTACACGACGGCCTTGCCTACGAGATTCGTCGCCAGGCCGAAGTCCTTGAGAGCGGCGGCACGATCCGCCAGGAGACCCGCCATTGGGAGCCCGGTGCCAAGCGCACCATCGTCATGCGCGTCAAGGAGACCGCAGACGACTACCGGATGTTCCCCGATCCGGACCTCGCGCCGTTCGACCTTTCCGACGAGTTCATCGAGGGCGTGCGCGCCGAGCTGCCCGAGCTGCCGGACGAGAAGCGCGACCGCTTCATCGCGGAGCACGGCCTGCCAAAGGCCGATGCGGCCGCCATCGCCGGCGACGTCGCCATGGCCGAGCTCTTCGACACGGCTGCCGAGGGGCTCGAAGACGGCGAGGCAAAGAAGCTCGCCAACATCTTGCTCAACGACCTGAGCGCGTGGGCCAACGAGAACAACGCGACGGTTGCCGACCTTGCCGCATCTCCCGCGCACCTTGCATCGCTTGCCAAGCTTCTCGCGGCCGATACCATCTCGTCCAAACAGGGCAAGGAGGTCATCGCGGCCATTATCGCCGATGACGTCGACCCCGAGGCCTACGTCGAAGAGCACGGCATGAAGCAGACCACCGACACGGGCGCCATCGAGCAGCTCGTCGAACAGCTCATGCAGGAAAACCCCGACAAGGTCGCGTCCTACCGCGACGGCAAGAAGGGCTTGCAGGGATTTTTCATGGGCCAGATCATGAAGGCCATGAAGGGCCAGGGCAACCCGAAGGTCATTTCCAAGATCGTCACGGACAAGCTGGAAGGCTAGTGGCGCTCGATCTACATGCCTGCTCACTGTGCCCCCGCCGCTGCACCAGCGACAGGGGCGCAGGCGTATCGGGCGTATGCGGCGAGACCGATCGTGTGCGCCTCGCGCGCGCGGCGCTGCACCTGTGGGAGGAGCCTCCCATCAGCGGGGATGCCGGCAGCGGGACCGTCTTTTTCAGCGGATGCCCGCTCAAGTGCGTCTACTGCCAGAACCGCGAGATCTCGCTCGGGAAGGTGGGCCTCGAGGTTTCCGTCGAGCGCCTGGCGCAGATCTTTCTCGAGCAGCAGGCGCGTGGCGCGCTCAACATCAACCTCGTGACCCCGACGCACTTCGTCGCCCAGATCGTGCAGGCGCTCGACCTCGCGCGTTCAGGGCGACTGCCCGATCCCGATAATCTTTCCGCGGACTTTGCGGGGCAGTTCAAGCCAAACGTTTTGGAGCTGCCAGTCGTGTACAACACGAGCGGCTACGAGAACGCCGAGGTCATAGGCGAGCTGAAAGGCTACGTCGACATCTTCCTGACGGACTTCAAGTACGCCTCGCCAGAGCTTGCCCAGAAGTACTCTGCCGCACGCGATTATCCGCAGGCCGCGAGCGCTGCCCTCGATGCAATGTACGAGGTTGCCGGCCCCTACACGCTCGGCACGGGCGTAGACGGCGAAGAGGGGGTGCTGCAACACGGGGTGGTCGTACGGCATCTGATGCTTCCCGGCCAGCTCATGGACTCGAAGCGCGTTATCGACATCCTCGTGGCCAAGCCCTACGTCTCCGATATCTGCGTGAGCCTCATGAGCCAGTTCACGCCACTCGCGGGTCTCGAGCTGAAGTATCCTGAGCTTGGGCGTACCGTGAGCGAGCTGGAATACGACGAGCTCATCGACTACGCGCTCGACCTCGGCATAGAGAACAGCTTCATGCAGGAAGGCGGCGCTGCCGAAGAGTCGTTCATTCCCTCATTCGATTTCGAAGGCGTCTTGAAGAGCAGTTGAGACTATGAAGAACACGCGATATCTGATCATCGGAGCGGGGCTTGCAGGGTCGACCTGCGCGTACCTGCTCAAGCGGGCAGGGCACGAGGTGCTGCTGCTCGAGCGCCTCGACCTTGCGCGCAAATCCAAACTGTGTGCAGGCCTGTGCACGCCACGCGCCATCGAGATGCTGCATCTCATCTACGGGTTCGAAGCTGATTACCTGTTCAAGCAGCACCTCACGAGCGTGCGCTGCATTGCCGACGAGATAACGGCCATGGTCGGCAACATCACCACGAAGTCGGTGGAACGCCGCGAGCTCGACGCGTTTGCCGTGGCCAAATACGAAGCGCTCGGGGGAGAGGTAATCGACCGATTCTCGCTGCGCTCGATCGACCCCGTGAACAAGGTCCTGACGGGGTTTGTAGATCACGAGCGTGCGCTTGAGTGCAGCTACGATGTCCTCATCGCCGCAGACGGCGCCCTCTCGACGACGCGTCAGCTCCTGACGGGCAAGGCACCCGATGCGATTCTGACGCTCGAGGCAGATGTCGAGCATCGGGGTGCGCCGTACACCATGGCGTACGAGAGCAGCTTCTTCGGCTACAGCTGGTATGCTCCGGCTGGCGAACGCGCGAAAATCGGCTGCGGGGCATTTCGCGGCGACCCCGACTTGAAAGCCGAGCTCGACAAGTTTGCGCGCTTCATCGGCGTCGAGGTGGACAAGGTGCGCGGCGCGTACATTCCCACGGGCAGCGACGTGCTGCTGCGCACGGGCAGCTGCTATTTCCTCGGAGATGCCGCAAGCCTCATCTGCCCACCTTCGGGCGAGGGCATCTACTTCGCGCTGTGGTCTGCCTGGTGCCTGTTCCGCGCGCTCACGACGAGCGCCAGCTACGAGGCGCTGCTCGCAAAGACCTGCGCCGTCATCAGGCGCGAGTACAAGACGCGGGACGTCTTTTTCAACAAGAAGTTCATGGAACTCGGCATCATGGCGGCAGACGCCACGCCGTACGGCAGAGAACGGGCCGTCAAATACGCGCTCAAGCATTTCGCGAGCTTCGAGTGACGAGTTGCTGCCGCCCGCACGATGGGCGTGTAAGGAAGTTCGTCGAATTGTATATAATCACCCGGAATTGACAACAGGGTAGGGGGAGGAACGTGCAAGAGGGACAAGAGCGAGAGCATTTCGCCTCGCGCATCGGATTCATTCTCGTCGCGGCGGGCTGTGCCATCGGTATCGGCAACGTCTGGCGCTTTCCATACATCACGGGCCAGTACGGGGGAGCCGCCTTCGTGCTCCTATACCTGGTGTTCCTCGTGATTCTCGGCTTGCCCGTCATGGTCATGGAGTTTTCCGTCGGCCGTGCGAGCCAGAAGAGCTCGGCGCTCGCCTTTGACATCCTCCAGCCCAAACGCACGTTCCACTGGTTTGGCTGGTGGGGCTACATCGGCTGCATGATCCTCATGATGTTCTACACGACCGTCGCCGGCTGGATGATCGCCTACATCCCCAAGCTCGCATCGGGGCAGTTCGCCAACGCCTCCGTCGATGCGACGGCACAGGTGTTCTCGGCCATGGTGCAAAGCCCGGCCGAGATGATCGTCTGGATGCTCGTCGCGGTTGCCATTGGCTTTGTTACCTGCGCGGTGGGCCTCCAGAAGGGCGTCGAGCGCATCACGAAGGTCATGATGGCGGCGCTGTTCGTCATCATGCTCCTGCTCTGCGTCAGGTCGATGACGCTGTCCGGGGCAGGCGAGGGCATCGCATTCTACCTGCTGCCCGACTTCTCGCATCTGTTTTCAGGCGACACGCCGGCAGAGCAATGGGGCACCTTCGGGCAGGCGGTCTACGCGGCCATGGGGCAGGCGTTCTTCTCGCTCTCGCTCGGCATTGCGGCCATGGAGATCTTCGGGTCGCGCGTCGGAACCGAGCGCAGCCTGAACGGCGAGGCGATCAACATCACAGTGCTCAACACGGTCGTCGCCATCCTCGCAGGCCTCATTATCTTCCCCGCGTGCTTTGCCTACGGGGTGAGCCCCGATGCCGGCCCGTCGCTCGTGTTCGTCACGCTGCCGATGGTCTTTGGCCAGATGCCGCTCGGCAACGTCTGGGGTGCGCTGTTCTTCCTGCTCATGAGCTTTGCCGCGCTTTCCACGGTCATCGCCGTGTTCGAGAACCTCGTCGGCTGGTTCATGGACAAGTTCGACATGACGCGCGGCCGTGCCGTCGCCTGGAATGCCGCGCTCGTCGTCGTGCTGAGCTTGCCCTGCGCTCTTGGCTTCAACGTGTGGAGCGGCGTGGCCATTCCCGGCATCGGCGACATCCAGTCCATCGAGGACTTCATCGTCTCCAACAACATGCTGCCGCTCGGCTCGCTCATCTTCGTCATCTTCTGCACGACCAAATTCGGCTGGGGATGGGATAACTTCATTGAAGAGGCAGACAAGGGCAAGGGCGTAAAGCTGCCGGTGCGCTTCCGCCTCTGGTACAAGTACGGTATCCCGGTTCTTATCGTCATCATCTTCGTGATGGGCTATGTGCCCAAGATATCCGCTTGGATGGGGATGTAGCAGGGCCTGACAACAGAGCTTGCTGCTCTCGCAGGCGGGGAGGGGAGCCCTTGCCCGCCTGTTTGCTTGTCTGAACCTGGATGAGGCAGGATATTGCCGCGTCCTTGACCTTGTTCCTTCAACAGGCAACAGACGTCGCTGTTCAGCTGCCCAGAGCCGCTCTACGAGCAACGCCCTCGAACCCAAAGGGATCGAGGGCGTTGCTGTGCTTGGATGAATCTGCTTTGAAAGACGTGGTGAATCTATTCGCGGAAAGGACAGTGCCACGTACGCGCGCCCAGATCTATTTCGACTGCACGACGGGGATGTCTTCTTCCCATTTCTCATCGAGGTTGCCGTCGTAGACGTAGTGCTTGGTCTCTTTGGCGATCATGCCCGACAACGCGAGGATCAAGATGATGTTGGGGATGGTCATGAGCGCGTTTCCGATATCCGAAATCGTCCAGACCATGTCGCCGACGCCGATGGCCCCAAAGAACCCGACGATGACGTAGATGATCTGATAGGGAACGATCGCCTTGCGGCCGAACAGATACGTTGCACAGCGGTTGCCGTAATAGCTCCACCCGAGGATCGTCGAATAGGCAAAGCTCACCATGCCGAGGATGAGGATGGGCGTGCCGACGAACGGGATGGTGGCAAAGGCGGCGTTCGCGAGGTCGGCGCCTTGCTGCAGAGAACCGGAGGCGGCAATCTCGGGATGAGCGAGCATGGTCGACACGAGCACGATGCCGGTCATAAGGCAGATCACGACGGTTGACCAGAACGTGCCGGTCGAGGCGACAAGCGCCTGGCGGGCGGGGTTCTTGGTCGATGCGGCAGCCGCGACGATAGGCGCGGTGCCCAAGCCCGACTCGTTCGAGAACAGGCCACGCGCACAGCCATACTGGAGGGCGACCATGATGCCGCTGCCGACGGCACCTCCAAAGGCGGCCTTTGCCGTGAACGCGCATTCGAGAATCTCCATCAGAGCTGCCCCGAGATACTGGTAGTTGATCACGAGGATGACGATGCATCCGAGCGCGTAGGCGACCGCCATGAAGGGCACGAGTTTCTCGCAGACGTTGGCGATGGTCTTGACGCCACCGAAGATGACGACGGCGACGAGGATCGTGATGACGATGGCGAGTACCCATTTGGGAATGAGGGGGAAGTTGCCGCAGATGATGCTCGTCATTGCGGAGGACTGGACAGCAGAACCGGTTCCCAGAGTCGCGATGACGGCGAACAGGGCGAACAAAACCGCGCCGGCCTTTGCCCATATGGGTGTCGTGCCGTCAGAGCGCTTGAAGGCGCGCTCCCAGGCGTACATGGCGCCGCCGATCATCTCGCCCTTGTGGTCCTTCACACGGTATCGGATCGAGGCGTAGACCTCGGTGTACTTCGTCGCGATGCCGAAGACGCCGGTGAGCCACATCCAGAAGACGGCACCGGGGCCGCCCGAGATGATCGCGGTGGCAACGCCGACGATGGAGCCAGTGCCGATCGTGCCAGCGAGCGCAGTCACGAGAGCGCCGAATTGAGAGACATCGCCCTCGGCGTCTTCGTCTTCCTGCACCGACATCTTGATGGCTGTCGGCAGCTTGCGTTGGATGAACCTGAGTCTGATGGTGAGGAAAATGTGCGTTCCCAGAAGCAGGCAAATCATTACCGGGCCCCAGACGAACGCATCCACCTGGTTTAAAATCTCTTCAATATTCATGGTGCTACACGTTAGCACAAGTATGCGCGCTTAGGTGCATGCCGTGCGATTCTACCTGCCACGATATGCGGGCAGTGCCGCCGCTGACGAGTGGGGAAAAGGAGGGCGGTCCGATAATGGGGCGTCAGAAGCTGCTGCTGTATGCGTACGCTGCGCTCGCCATCGCCATGATGGCGGTGATCTTCTGGTTTTCCGCGCAAATGGGAACCGATTCGTCCTCTAAAAGCGATGCCATCGCCGCCGTGATCTGCAGCAAGCTCGTTTTTGGCTACGACAGCCTTTCCGTCGACGCGCAAGATTCTCTGTTTTCCACGGTGACCTTTGCCGTGCGAAAGACGGCTCATATGACCGAGTACGCGGTTCTGGGCGCACTGTACTGCTTGACCCTTTGCCAGCTCGGAAAGGTCCGAGGCATACATGTGCGAGGAGGTGGCCGGAAAGGGCTCGTTGCGTGGGCACTTGCAGTGGCATACGCGTCTACGGACGAAATTCATCAGCTGTTCGTAGACGGAAGGTCCGGCATGGCAAGCGATGTAGTCATCGACTCTATCGGGGCGGCCGTCGGCATTCTTCTCGTTCTTGCGGTGTTGAAGCGGCTAAAGAAGAAACAGGGAAGCGGGTCTGCTCAATCCTGACCTGCTTCCCTGAAGCATAAGTTCCCATAAGATATGTTATCAGCCATTTAACCAATGGCAGGGAAGTGCGAGAAAGCGCCCTTACTTCTTGCCCGTCGAGCCAAAGCCGCCCTCACCACGTTCGGTAGCGTCGAGCTCGTCTACCACATCGATCGTGACGACGGGCACCTCCTGAATGACGAGCTGCGCAATCCGCTCGCCGCGCTCGATCTGAATGGTGTTCTCCAGGTCGGTATTGAGCGCGATGACCTTGATTTCGCCGCGGTAGCCGCTATCGATGAGTCCGGGCGTGTTGGCTATGGTCAGCCCTTCACGCGCGGCAAGTCCACTCCGCGGCTGCACGAACCCCGCATAGCCTTCGGGAATGGCAATGGCTATACCGGTGCTGATGATCTCGCGGCAACCGGGGTCGATGCTGGCATCCTGTGCAGCGTACAGGTCGAGCCCGGCATCGCCTGGCTTTGCGTATGCGGGCGTCGGAACGGAATCGTCGAGTTTCTTCAACTTGAGGGTGATCGCCTTGCTCAAGGTAGTCTCCTTAGCTAGTTTTCGGGGTCTGCGTTCTTTTCGGAGAGCTTCTTCAGCTCGGTGTTGAACTCGTCGAGGTCCTTGAAGTCCTTGTATACCGATGCAAATCGCACGTAGGCAACCTTGTCGAGGTCGCGCAATCTTATGAGAACCTGGTCGCCCAGCATCGAGGAAGGGATCGGACCCCGGTACTTGAACCGGATGTCGTTTTCCACGGAATCGACGAGGGTTTCCAAGTCATGCAGCGGAATGTTGCGTTTTGCCGTAGCGGTGAGGAGACTCTTGAGCAGCTTCGAATGATCGAACGGCTCGACATGACCGTCGCGCTTGGCAATCATGACGGGCTCCTCTTCGCGACGCTCGAATGTGGTGAATCTCGTGCCGCATTCGAGGCATTCGCGACGACGCTTGATGCTCGTTCCGTCTTCGAACGACCTGGAATCGACGACTTTCGAGTCTTTGCATCCGCAGTTTGGACACAACACGGTTGGGCTCCCATCCTCGGGACAAATTGTACTCACTGCCAGTTTAGCAGGTTGAGGATGGGCTAACGCGCAGCTAGACCGCACATTTCTGCTAAACCAGGGTGATAAAGGAGAATACGAAAGCGCTGGCGAAGCCCAATACGGCTACCGCTGCCCCAAATGCCCTGTCTGACTTCGTCTGGGCAAACGATAAGCCCTTCAAATCGCGAAGCGCGGACTCGACGCGGGTGGGCTCCGCTTCGAAGCGATGCTCGTGATTGCCCTGCTGGATAACGGGAACCGAAACGACGCGGCTCTCGAAAGGAACGACCTCGTCAACGTCATGAGAACGACTGGATACATCTGAAATGGGGATTTCGTAGGTAAGCTTGAGAGCCGATGTGCCGTCGATGCAGATCACGTTGTTCATGGCCGTTCCTTTCGAGAGCCGCGTACTTCTTACACCGTGAGTTATAGCTCGGGGGTGAGACACGAACTCTATAACCGAACGTCTGTTCGTATAGTCATAGTACACGAACATTTGTACGTTTCAAGGTATATACGAACATTTGTTTGATTATTTGCACGTCTCGCTATACACTGGGCAAAACGATTCTCTGGGAGACACGATGACCACGTCAGACCTGACAAAACGCCAAAAGCAGATACTCGATTTCATCAGCACCTGCGTGAACGAGAAGCACTGCCCGCCCTCGGTTCGCGAAATCGGCGAGGCCATCGGCTTGTCCTCCCCTTCTACCGTGCACGCTCATCTGAACGCACTCGAGCAGAAGGGCTATATCAAGCGCGACGGCGCCAAATCGCGTTCGATGAGCATCACGAGCAAAGCGCAATCGGTCGAGGCTTCGGCCTCCCCTTGCGCTCAGCCTCAAGCCCACGCCTCGCGTGGCATTGTCGAGCTTCCGCTCGTGGGGCGCGTCGCCGCAGGTCAGCCCATCTTGGCCGAGCAGAACATCGAAGAGCAGGTTCCCCTGCCCACCTCGTTTTTCGGCGACGACAGCTCGTTTTTGCTCACGGTACACGGGGAATCCATGATTGATGCCGGCATTCTCGACGGGGACACGCTGGTCGTGCGCGAGCAAAGCGATGCCAACAACGGCGACATCGTCGTCGCGCTGATTGGCGATGGCGCGACGGTCAAGACCTACTACAAGGAAAAGGACTGCATCCGTCTTCAGCCGCAAAACGAGAGCATGGAGCCCATCTTCACGCGCGATGCGGTGATTCTCGGCAAGGTCACGGGCCTGTTCCGCTCTATCTAACTGCTAATTCACGATTCTTTCGAGTAACGTTCGAAACGTGGTGCGAGCGCCTGGGGAACGTACATCTCTATATGCGTTCCCTGCTCGGTGTAGCTCTCGCTCGTGATGGAGCATGCCTTGTGCGCAAGCTCCACGAGACGGCCCTCGCTATACGGAATCAACACGTCCATCGTACAGCTCTGCTTGCGAATCTCCATGCCCAAGCGGGCGAGCAGCTCGTCGGTGCCCATGCCTTCAGCAGCGGAGACGAACACGGCAGATGGATGGAGCTCTCTCAGATGCGCGAGCTCGAGGCTTCTCTCGCCCCGCATGAGGTCGATCTTGTTGTAGACGACCACCGTCGGGATATCGCTTGCGCCGATTTCCCCCAGTACCTCGCGCACGGACCCGATCTGCGCATCGCGCTGCTCTGCCGCCACATCCGCGACGAGCAAGATGAGGTCTGCCTCTTTAATCTCGTCGAGCGTCGACTTGAACGCCTCGACGAGGCTGTGCGGCAGTTTCTGAATGAAGCCGACGGTATCGGTGAGCGTGACCATGTGGCCGTCTTCGAGCGTCAGCTGCCGTGTCGTGGAGTCGAGCGTTGCGAACAGTTTGTCATAGGCGAGCACGTTCGACCCGGTCAGGCGGTTCATGATACTCGACTTTCCCGCATTCGTGTAGCCCGCGAGGGCGACGCGGAACACGCCGGTCTCGTTGCGGTGCTTGCGCTGCGTCTCGCGGCTCGAGGCCACGTCCTTCAGCTCCGCCCGGATGCGGCCAATCCGCTTGCGCACCAGTCGTCGGTCGACCTCGAGCTGGGACTCGCCCTCTCCGAAGCGCGACCCGACGCCGCCGCCCATCCTGTTCGCGGCAAGATGGCTCCACATGCCACGAAGACGTGGGTAGAGGTACTGGTTCTGCGCGAGCTTGACCTGGAGCCTGCCCTCTTTGCTCGTGGCGTGCAGCGCGAAGATGTCGAGGATGAGTGCGGTACGGTCGATGACCTTGACCGGGGAGCCTACGAGCTTTTCGAGGTTGCTCTGCTGCGAGGGCGAGAGCTCATCATCGAATATGACGACGTCAGCGTCGAATGAGCGCACGGCATCCACGAGTTCTTCGGCCTTGCCCTGGCCGATAAACGTGCGCGGGTTGGGCGCAATGAGGCGCTGCGACATCGTGTGGACGACCGTGGCGCCCGCGGTGCTGGTCAGACGTTCTAGCTCTGCAAGCGATTCTTCCAACGGCCAGGCGGCATCTCCGCGGTCGATGCCGACGAGTATGGCCTTCTCGGGTATCTCTCGCGTGTCCACCCTGAACTTCTGCCTAGTCACCAGTCGCCTCTCTCACGATATCCGCTGCGGTTTCGAACACCTGCTGCGTAATGCCAGTATCGCAGGAAATCCAGTGCACGTCGCGCTCCGACCTGAGCCAGGTCATCTGTCGCTTGGCATAGCGTCTGCTCGAGCGCTTGATGAGCTCGACGGCCTCGTCAAGCGTCGTCTCGCCATCGAGGTACGCCACGATCTCCTTGTAGCCGATTGCCTGCGGAGCCGTGAGCCCAGTGCGAAACCCCTTGTCTAGCAGCCCCTTGACCTCGTCTACCAGGCCGTTTGAAACCATCAGGTCGACGCGGCGGTTAATCTTCTCGTAGAGCAGCTCCCGGTCCATGGACAACGCGATCTTCACGTTGGGAATCAGCGGGGAAACACTGCGAAACGCCTGCTTGCGCTGGGCGTAGCTCTCCCCTTCCGCATGCATCTCGAGCGCACGCATGACCCGCTTGACGTCATGGGGGTGCACGAGCCGTGCGCTTTCGGGGTCTTCGCGCTGAAGCAGCTCGTATAAAGCCTGTTCGCCCTCGTTGGCCAGAAGCTGCGAGAGCCGCTGTCGAAGCGGGTTGTCCTGCTGCTCGCCGGGTGCGAACTGCAGGTCATCAAGCGCAGCACGCACATAGAAACCCGTGCCGCCGCACAGAATGGGAACGTGTCTCCTCTGGGTGATTTCGGCAAATGCCCGGCGCGCATCGCGTTGGAAGAGGGCCGCCGAGTATGGCTGACCTGGGTCGAGGATGTCGAGGCAGTGGTACGGCACGCGACGCTCGCCCACGGGCATCTTGGCCGTTCCGATGTCCATGCCACGGTAGATCTGCATGGAATCTGCCGAGACGATCTCTCCGTCAAACTCCAAGGCAAGCCGTTCTGCCAGCTCGGACTTTCCCGATGCCGTCGGCCCCTGGATGCATATGACGAGCGGCATGTCAGGCATCTACGAGCTGCCCCCGCAGATACCAGGTCTTCGTCTCGCCGACCTTGACGTTCACGATGCGGCCCAGGTACTCGTCGATGGTGGCGCCTGCGGGAAGCGGTGCGTGCACCGTCTGGTTCTTGGGGCTCTTGCCCGCAAGGAAGCGCTCATCGCGCTTCGAGGTACCCTCGACGAGAACGGGCACCGTGGCGCCCAGCTCTTTGGCGTTTTCGGTGTGCGCCTGTTCCTGCACGAGCGCGACAAGGCGGTCGAAGCGATCCTGGATTTCCTCGTGCGTAGCTGGGTCGTCCATCTCGGCCGCGGGCGTGCCCGCGCGTTTGGAGTAGATGAAGGTGAACACCTGGCCGTACGAGACCTCCTTCACGAGGTCGTAGGTAGCCTGGAAGTCCTCTTCCGTCTCTCCGGGAAAGCCGACGATGATGTCGGTCGAAAGCGATATATCGGGAATCTTCTCGCGCAGGGTGGCGATGAGGCTGCGGTAGCGCGCAGTATCGTACTTGCGGTTCATGGCGGAAAGGATCCGGTCCGAACCCGACTGCAGCGGCAGGTGGAGTTGCGGCATGATCGTCGGATGCGCTGCCATCGCCTCGATGGTCTCGGGAAGCAGGTCTTTGGGATGACTCGTCACGAAGCGCACGCGCTCGACACCGCAGGTGCCCGCGATGTTGAGCACATCGGCAAAACGCGGGTAGCCGTACAGGTCGCGCCCGTACGAATTCACGTTTTGGCCGAGCAAGGTGAGCTCCTTCACGCCCTGTGCGGCAAGCCCGTTCAGCTCGCGCTCGATGTCCTCGATTGGCCGGGAGGCTTCGCGCCCGCGCACGTAGGGGACGATGCAGTACGTGCAGAAGTTGTTGCAGCCGGTCATGATCGGCACCCAGGCATGCCAGGGCTTGTCGCGGTGCAGCGGAAGCTCGCTCGAGAAGCCGTCGTTCGACTCGATGGTTTCCGCAACGGCGGCGCCCGTTTGCATGCGCCGCTCGATCAGGCGGACCAGATGGCCGAGGTTGTGCGTGCCGAAGACGACGTCCACGTGCTTGAGCTGCTGTTGCAGCTTCTCGCCGTCTCGCTGGCCAATGCAGCCGCCCACGCAGACGATGCGCTTGTCGCCGTGTGCCGGAGGGATGTTCTTGAGCGAGGCGACCTGGCCCATCAGGCGCTCGTCTGCCTTCTCGCGCACGCAGCAGGTGAGAAAGATCGCAATGTCGGCTTCCTCGAGCGTGCTCACGGGGAGCGCCCCTGCCATCTCGAGCATGCCGGCGACGCGCTCCGCGTCGTTCTCGTTCATCTGGCACCCGAAGGTCTTCTGCCAGTAGGTCATTCTGGCGAGGGGCTTCTGCCCGTCTGTTTCATCGAAGTTCATAAAACGTGGTTCCTATCTGCCACAGGCGTGTAAAAACTGAGTGAACGAAGCGCGGTCCAATCCCGCGCTTCCCAAAGAGGCGTGATGCGATCCGTCGCCATGCCAATCGGACCCGCCGCTCACGGCAAGCCCGAGCTCTTCCGCACGAGCGACGAGCAAGGCGGAATCATCTTCGCTCTGAAGCGAATGGTACGCCTCGAGGCCCGCAAGCCCCTCGCGCTGAAACTGCGGAATGAGGTCGACGACATGGTACAGGGCAGGATGTGCGATAAACGCGAAGCCGCCGGCCTCGCCTACCAGGTGGATGGCCTCAGCGGTGCTCGCGCTGCGGTAGTCGACGTAGTACTTGGAGGAAGAGCCTAGAAAACGTTTGAAAGCGTCGTCCACGCTCGCGGCGGCACCGCATTCGACGAGCATGCGCCCAAGCAGCGGCCGGTTGATGGCCTGCCCGCTCTCGCGCAGGCGCTCGGGGCTCATAGGATAGCCGTCGTCCGCGAGCCGCTCGGCCATGGCGCAGGTGCGGTCCTCGCGTTTCTTGCGCGCAGTGGCAAAGAACTGCGCGAGTCCCCCATCGTCGAGGTCGATGAAGTAGGCGAGCAGGTGGACGGTTCTGTCGTCGGTCTGCGTGGTGATCTCTACGCCCGGGATGACCTCGACTCCATAGGAGCTGCCCAGCTCCAAGGCCAGCCGCGAACCGTCGAGCATATCGTGGTCGGTAATGGCGATATGGAGCAGCCCCAAGCTTCGCGCCTGCTCGAGAATCTGCCGAGGAGAGCGCACGCCGTCAGAAAAGGTACTGTGAATATGCAGGTCGGCATAGGGCATGCCGCAAGGTCGCCCCACGATTACAGGTCTTCCGGCTCTGGGGCCTCTTCCGCATCAAAGTCATCGTCGTCGAGATAATGCGGATGCACGGAGAAGCGGATGCCCGTGCGCGTCTGGCCGTTGATCTCGAGCTCGACGAACGAGGGCACGCACGTGAGGTCGATGCCGCTGGGGGTCAAGTACCCTCGAGCAATCGCAATAGCCTTGACCGCCTGATTGACGGCACCAGCGCCGATAGATTGAATCCTCACCGGATTGCCGTCTTTGATAAGCCCGGCAACCGCGCCGGCAACAGAGGCAGGAGACGATTTGCTCGAAACCTTCAGAAAATCCATGTACTCATCCCTAGTGCGTTACCTATTTACGTTGTTGCTGCAGTTGCGCATCAATAAAACCAGCTCATTATATCGTATAGCACCTGTTAGTCTAGCAGGGCTTTTGCGGCTTCCTGCAGCTCGTCGAGCATCTGGAGCGCCTGCTCGCGTGTTGCCGCCTTCGCAAACAGGTACGCTTTGATCTTGGGCTCGGTGCCGCTGGGTCTGATGAGCACCTTGACGCCCTCGCCGAGCGTGAACGAGACGACGTTCGCGCCGGGGAGCATCTGCGCCTCGTCCGCGCTCCCGTTGACGCGCGGCATCTCGACGCCAGGCTCGAAGTCGGCGAACTCGAGCACGCGGTGCCCGGCGAGCTCCTGGGGAGGATTGTCGCGCAGGCCTTCCATGATGGCGGCCATTTTCGCCGCGCCCTCGCTGCCCGGGTACTGCACGTTGACGGTTCGGTTGAGGTAGAACCCGTAGCGGTCGTACAGGGCGTTCATGGCATCGACCAGGTCGCGTCCCTGGCTCTTGTGCCAACGCGCCATCTGGCAGATGAGCATGGAGGCGTTGACCGCGTCTTTGTCCCTCACGTGCGCGCCGGACATATAGCCGTAGCTCTCCTCGAAGCCGAACATGAACCGCTCGACCTGTCCGGCCTGCTCGAGCTGGGCAATCTGCCCGCCGATGTACTTGAAGCCAGTGAGCACCCTGCGCATCTCGAAGCCATATGCCGCGGCCTGCGCATCGGGCATCAGCGAGGAGACGATGGTCGTGATGGCGACTTTGTCGGCAAGGCTCTCTCCTCTCTCGAGGCGCTTGGCGCACAGGTAGTCGAGGAGCAAGATCCCGACCTCGTTGCCCGTGAGCAGCTGATAGCTCCCCTGATGGGGAACGGCAATACCGACGCGGTCAGCGTCGGGGTCGGTGGCGAGCAAGAGGTCGGGCTTGGCCTTGTCGCAGAGTTCGAGGCCCTTCTGGAGCGCCTCGCGGATTTCCGGGTTCGGATAGGGGCAGGTCGGGAAGTTCCCGTCGGGGTCCCTCTGCTCGGGAACGACCGTCACGTCCGTGATGCCGAAGCGCTCGAGGATCTTGAGGACGCACTTCAGCCCCGTGCCGTTTAGCGGGGTGTAGACGACCTTGAGGTTGACGTCGCGGTGGCTGTCGGGCCCCTCCACGGACTGTGCTGCGACGGCATCGATAAAGCTGTCGAGCGTCTCCTGCTCGATCCAGGAAATCGAGCCTTGGGCGAGCGCCTCGTCGAAATCGACCCGCTTCACGTCGTCGAAGAAGTCGAGCGAGTCGATCGACTGCTGTATCTCTGCAGCGGCCGAGCTGGCGATCTGGCAGCCGTCGGGTCCATACGCCTTGTAGCCGTTGTACTGGGCCGGGTTGTGGCTCGCCGTGATGTTGATGCCACCGGCGCAGCCAAGGTGACGCACGGCAAAGCTCAGGGCGGGCGTCGGCTCGATCTCGGGGTACACGTATGCCTTGATGCCGTTGGCAGCCAAGACGCTCGCGCACGTTTTCACGAACGCCTCTCCCCTATTGCGGCTATCGCGCGCAATGGCGACGGACGGCTCGCGAAAATGCGCGTTGAGGTAGTTGGCGAAGCCCTGGGTGGCTTTCCCGACCGTGTAGACGTTCATCCTGTTGGGGCCCGCCCCGAGGATCCCGCGCAGGCCCGCGGTCCCAAAGGAGAGCTCGCGGTAGAAGGCGTCCTGGAGCGATTCCGGAGATTGCTCGAGCTCGTCGAGCTCAGCCCTCATAGAATCGTCGACATTGCGGTGCCATTTCTCGAACTGTGCGTCTATCTCGCTCACGATTGCTCCTTGGTCTGTGCGAACCGGATGGTACGTGCTGTTAAAGCTCTTTTTCGATTTCGAATTTTACCGAAATGGAATCTTTGCCCACGCGGATTTTGGGGTGGTCCTTCAGGTCCAGATAGTACTTCTCCGCGAGGTCGCGGAAACTCGACTCCAGCGACCGCGAGAACTGGCCGAGGTCCTCGCGCGAGACCTTCAGGCCACGCGAGTCGCGGTAGATATCGACGTTTTTCTGCACGGCGGGCTTTTCGGGGACGATCTTGCTCAGAAGCGTCTTGCAGGGCTCGATCTGGCCTGCAAGTATGCGGTGCGCCGTGCGTTCGGAGATGCCCAGCCCGATGCTCTGCGCAATCCTGACCAGCTCGAGCGCATCGCTGCCCAGTGCTGGCCGCACCACAACGGGCAGCTCGTCGGGATCGTCGCAGAACAGCAGCTGCTCGTCGGTGAGCAGCTTGCGCCCCTGGTCGACAAGCGCCGCGAGGATATCGGTGGGGGTGCCGTAGTACACGTTCACGCGGTCTTTGGAATCCAGCGCAAACTCGACGATGGTGCGCATGACGTTGTGCGGACCGCGGCAGATGGTCACCGCGCCGTCTTCGTCGCGTTCGAGTCGCGGCAACGACGATTGGTCGGCCTTCTCGGAAAGCTCGTTGAGGTCGACCACGACTTCGAACGAAGTGCCCAGGCCGACGCCCGATGCGACCACGCGGGAGCTCAGGGAATTGGACTTGATGGAATAGAGCGCCATGCCCCTGCCGTGCACGCCCCACTGGTCCATGACCATGGTCTCGAGCTTCGAGGTGACGCGTGGCTCGAAGATGGCCTCGCGCATGTGGTCGGGGACGCCATCCCCGTCGTCGATGAACACGAGGCGCTTCTCGTTCTCATCGCGCACCGTGGCGACGTAAATGCTGTGCGCATGCGCGTCGCGCGCGTTGCGAAGCATCTCGATGACGATGTCCTCCACCGAGCGTATGTCGTGCTTTGCCTGCCTGCGCTCTGCCTCGGCCGTGCGCAGGCGCACAAAGCCGTCGCCGAGGTTTTCCTCGACGGCCAGCTGGTCATCGCCGGAGACCGAGCTTATGAAATCTGCCAGGTCGCTGTCGAACATGGACACTCCAACCTTAAAAAAGCAGAAACGGTACACTAGGGTCTCGTGTACCGTTTCGATGTTTCTTGCATGGGGAACAACGGGCTACTTGGCGAGTGCCTCGGAACGGGACTCGCGAACGACGACCACGTGAATCTGGCCCGGGTACTGCATCTCGTCTTCGATCTGCTTTGCGATGTCGTGTGCGAGCACCGTCGCATGCGCATCGTCGACGACCTCGGGCTCGACCATCACGCGAATCTCGCGACCCGCCTGCATGGCGTAGGTCTTCTCGACGCCCTTGTGGCTGTTGCAGATCTCTTCGAGCTTCTCGAGGCGCTTGATGTAGTTCTCGTAGCTCTCGTGGCGTGCACCGGGACGTGCGGCGCTGACGGCGTCTGCAGCCTGGATGATGAACGCGAGCACAGTCGAGGGTTCGACGTCGGCATGATGCGCCTCGACGGCGTGCACGATTGCGGGGCTTTCGCCGTAGCGGCGGCACAGGTCGGCGCCGATGACGGCATGCGAGCCTTCCACCTCGTGGTCGACTGCCTTGCCGAGGTCGTGCAGCAGGCCAGCGCGCTTGGCGACGATCGGGTCAAGCCCGAGCTCGGAAGCGATGGCACCGGCGATGGAAGACACCTCGAGCGAGTGCATGAGGACGTTCTGGCCAAACGAGGTGCGGTACTTGAGCCTGCCGAGCGTCCTCACGAGCTCGGGGTGAAGGTCGTGGATGCCGACCTCGAACGTGGCCTGCTCGCCGGCTTCCTGCACCTGCTGCTCGACGTAGGCCGTCGCCTTCTTGAACATCTCCTCGATGCGGGCAGGGTGGATGCGCCCGTCTGCGATGAGGTTCTCAAGCGTGATGCGGGCGATCTCGCGACGGACGGGGTCGAAGCACGAGAGCGTGACGGTCTCGGGCGTATCGTCGATGATGAGGTTGACGCCGGTTATCTGCTCGAACGAGCGGATGTTGCGGCCCTCCCTGCCGATGATGCGGCCCTTGATGTCGTCAGACGGGATCGAGACGGACGTGACTGTGCGCTCCGCCGTGTAGTCTGCGGCCATGCGCTGGATAGCCACGGAGAGAATCTCGCGGGAGCGCTTGTCTGCTTCGGCCTTGGTGCGGGCCTCGACATCGCGGATGATGCCGGCGGCCTCTGCGACGCAGTCCTCCTTGACGGTACTCAGCACCTGCTCGCGCGCCTCTTCCCTCGACATGGCGGCTACTTGGAGCAGCTTCTTGTCGGCGCCTTCGATCTTGCTCTGCAGGTCGTCGTGCATCTTCTCGACCTGCCCCTGCAGCGAAGAGATCTGGTGTTCGCGCTTGTCGAGGGAATCGCTGCGGCGGTCGATGGAATCTTCGCGCTGCTGCAGACGGTCTTCGCGCTGCTGGATGTCACGCGACTGCTTGCGCGCCTCGTCCTCGGCCTTCTGCTTGATCTTCAAAGCCTCGTCTTTTGCCTCGATCGCGGCTTCTTTCTTGATTGTCTCTGCCTCGCGCTTCGCATCGGCGACCTTTGCCTCAGCCACGGAAATAGCGCTGTTCGCGTTGTTTTTGATCATGACGCGGCTGATGAGGAATCCGACGGCGAGGCAGACAATCGCGACTACGATGTAGATAACGATGTCCATGACGTACCTTTCTGGTCTTTCAAGCAATTCAAGTCGTAATGAAGATACGTGCCCGGCCCCGATAAAAAGAAAACCGGAACGCATCCGGCAGTCATCGAAGTTCGTACTTATTTACTGTTTTGACCCAATATCTACGTGAGAGAGGACTTAAGTCAATGTTCTATAAATAACAACTCGAAAAAACGAGTGAAGGTGATGAATGCCAGAAAACATGCTAGCACATCACCTTCACTTCCACTGCCCTCATTGACGAATATGACGCTCACGCGTTGCCGCGGGAACGCGACAGGTAGTCATGCACCGCGCGTCTGGACACCTCATGCGAGTACCCCTTGCCGAGGAGACGGCGCATGTAGGAGGCGTAGGGGTCTGCGGCGTGACAGGAGCGTTTCTCGAGCTCGTAAAGCGCGCGCTCGTACTCCTCTTCGGGCGAGGCGAACTCGTTTTGACAGGCCGAGATGACGGAGGAATCCACCCCGCACTCCTCGAGCCTGCGGATGATCCTCTCCCTTCCCCACCCAGCATGGACCTTGCCCCTGATGAACGAGCGGGCATAGCGCTCGTCGCTGATCAGGCCGACGCGCAGTGCCGTGTCGATACCGTCTTGTATCTCCTCTTCGGAAAAGCCCGAGCGGGCGAGCCTTTCGCGGGTCTCCTTCCGGCTGCGCTCGCGCACGTTGGAAAGTGCCGTGATTTTGTCCATGACGGCGATGTGGCGCTTCAAAGAAACGGTCTGCATCGAAGTTACGCGCTCTCGCCGTCAGAGAGCTCGACTTCCGAGTCCGTCACGCTGCCCGTGGCGCTTTGCCCCTCGCCGGTGAGCGAGATGGTCTCGTCATCGTCGAAGGTGTCGACCGGCAGCCCGATGGCCTCGCGAACCTTGTTCTCGATTTCGAGCCTGAGGGCGGGGTTTTCCTGCAGCGTTGCCTTGGCGGCCTCGCGCCCCTGGCCGAGTCTGTCGGACTCGTACGTGTACCAAGAGCCTGACTTTGCGATGATGCCCTCTTCGACGCCCATGTCGAGGATGTTGCCCTCGCGGGAGATGCCCGTGCCGTACATGAGGTCGAACTCGGCCTGCCTGAACGGAGCCGCGCACTTGTTCTTGACGACCTTGACGCGAACGCGGTTGCCGATGGCCTCGCCCTTTTCCTTGATGGTCTCGATGCGGCGAATGTCCAGGCGGACCGAGGAGAAGAACTTGAGGGCGCGACCGCCCGTGGTGGTCTCGGGATTGCCGAACATCACGCCGATCTTCTCGCGGAGCTGGTTGATGAAGATGCAGGTGGTGTTGGACTTCGAAAGCGAGCCTGCGAGCTTCCTGAGCGCCTGGCTCATGAGGCGCGCCTGCAGGCCGACGCTGCTATCGCCGATCTCTCCCTCGATTTCCGCTCGTGGGACGAGGGCGGCAACCGAGTCGACGACGATGCAGGAGACGGCGTTGGAGCGCACGAGCATGTCGCAGATCTCGAGCCCCTGCTCGCCGGTATCGGGCTGCGAGATGAGGAGTTCATCGATGTCCACGCCCAGACGCGCAGCGTAGACGGGGTCGAGGGCATGTTCCGCGTCGATGTAGGCGGCAACCCCGCCCTGTCCCTGGGCCTCGGCGACGATCTGAAGGGCCAGCGTGGTCTTGCCGCTGGACTCTGGGCCGTAGATCTCGATGATCCTGCCGCGCGGGACGCCGCCAATTCCCAATGCGGCATCGAGCGCGAGCGAGCCCGTGGGGATGATGTCGACGTCCATAATTGAGCTGTCGCCGAGCTTCATGATGGCGCCCTGGCCGAATTTCTTGTTGATCTGCTCCTCGGTGACCTTGAGCATGTTGTCTGAACTTACGTTGGTGAAGTCGATCTTGTTTGTTTTGGCACGAGCCATGGAAACGCTCCGATCTAGCGACGATTACCTGACGGTGACATGTTGACTGCATGCTAATCGAACATGTGTTCGGTGTCAATTCGAGTGGTCCGAACGCAGCGAACGAGGTGACTCTACCGCGGCTCAGCAGTCAAAACCACCCTCAAACAACCGTGAATTCAGAGAGCTGGGACAGAGTTGGGCCCGAGCCGAATCCGAGCCAGACAAGACGTCGTTACGAACAACATCCGAGCTATTCAAGACCCGCGCAGCTCAAAGAGCGGAAGTCTACAGCTCATCCAAAAGCAGCTGCAGCGCCGTGCGCACGGCGAGGCTGCGAACCTCTGCGCGCGAGTCCCCTTGGCAGGTAGTGAGCGTTCGCTCGCCTTGGGGCGCGTGCAGCCCGAAGCAGACCGTGCCCACGGGCTTTCCCGGCTCGGCACCGCCCGGGCCGGCGATACCCGTCGTCGAAACCGCATACTCGCAACCCAGGGCCTTGGCAGCGCCTTTGGCCATCGCTTGAGCGCATTGCTCGCTCACCACGCCGAACGTCTCGATCACGTCTCCGGGAACCCCGAGAACGTCTCTTTTGACCTCGGCCCAGTAGCTCACCACGCCACCGCGCACGACCTCGGACGAGCCCGGAACGGCGGTCAGCGTCGCGGCGACCAGACCGCCCGTGCACGATTCGGCCGTGCCGACCGTAACGCCCTTTTGACGCGCACGCTCGAGCACCTCTGCGGCAAGTGCCTCGTTTTCCTCATCGAGCACCATAGTCACGCTTCTTTCTTCGAGCCAAAGCCCAGCAGGTCCTTGGTCTTGTTGAAGTAGTCGAGCAGCGAGACGAGCGTCATCACGACCGCCGCGCCCAGCACGACCCAGGAAAAGATCGTGAATCCCGTTGCGACACCGCCGCCCAGGAGCTTGATCTGCAGCGTGTCTTTGACGATGAAGAGCAGAATCGCGAGGATCTGCAGGACGGTCTTCACCTTGCCGTAGTAGCTCGCCGCGATGACCTTGCCCTGCGCGGCGGCGACCATGCGCAGCCCGGAGACGATGAACTCGCGCGCGATGATGATGAGCGCGACCCACGAGGGAAACGCCTGCAGCTCGACGAGCGCGAGCATGGCGGCGCAGACCAGAATCTTGTCCGCAAGCGGGTCCATGAACTTGCCGAGATCGGTCACCTCGTTGCGGCTGCGGGCAAGGTGCCCGTCGACCGCGTCGGTCGCGGAGATGCCCGCGAACACGATTGCGGCGATCCACGGCTGCCAGGCAGCCCAGAACTCGGGATACGGGAGCCATTCCGGCCACGGCGAGAGCAGCGCGACCACGAAGATGGGGATGAGCAGGATCCTGACGAGGGTCACGATGTTGGCAGGTGTCCAGACCCGCGCTTTCGTCGCCTGCTGCTTGCTCGTATCCATGTCTAGGCCAGCTCTCCTTCGAGTTCGTAGTAGAAGCTGTCGGTAATCGTGACGGGCACCACAGTGCCGATGGGAAGCACGTCTTCCGAGGCGATGGGAACGTGGATCTGCCCGTCGACCTCGGGGGCCTGGCCCTGCCAGCGGGCAAGTGCCTCGACGCCCGCATCGGTATGCTCGTAGCCCTCGACGAGCGCCTGGACCGTCTTGCCCACATTGCGCGCGATGCTCGCGTGCCCGACGGCATCGCAGACGTCGAGCAGGCGCTGGGCGCGCTCGACCTTCGTGTCCTCGTCGAGCTGGCAATCGAAGCCGCCGGCAGCCGAGCCGTCTTCCTGCGAGTACGGGAAGACGACGGCGTAGTCGAAACGCGCCTCTTCCGCGAAATCGAGGAGCTCCTCGAACTGCTCGTCTGTCTCGCCCGGGAAGCCTGCCATGAACGTCGTGCGCGTCGTGATGCCCGGTACCATATCCCGCACGTGCTCGAGCACCTCGAGGTATTCCGCAGGAGAGCCCTCTCGGTTCATGGCCTTGAGGACGTCGGCGTCGGCATGCTGCAGGGGCATGTCGAGGTACTTGCAGACGTTGTCATGGGCGTTCATGACAGACAGCAGCTCGTCGTTGATGCCGGCGGGCTGCAGGTACAGCAACCTGAACCAGGTATTGGGAAACGCGGATGCCGCCGCGTCGAGCAGCTGTGCAGTCGACTGGGCGGGAGAAAGGTCACGTCCCCAGATCCCGGTGTCTTGGCCGATGAACACGATCTCGCGGACGCCGCCCTCCACGAGCTCGGCGACCTCGTCGAAGATCTGCTTTTGCGTGAAGCTGTGATAGCGGCCGCGGATATAAGGAATCATGCAGTACGAGCAGAAGCGGTCGCAGCCGTCGGAGATCTTCACGTACGCGCTGGGTCCCTCGTTGCTGCGGATGCTCGCGCCGTGGGCCGCAAGTCCGGCGGGAAGGCTCGAAGGGTCGATACCCAGCAGCTCCTCCGCCTTCTCGACGATGTTTTCCTCGTCTGCAGCGCTCAGGAAACCCGAGACCTCGGTCAGCTCGGACTCGAGGTCGTCGCCATACCGGGCGGGCATGCAGCCTGCGACGAGAATCTTGGCCTTGACCGGGCGCTCTGCCTGCTGGTTGACCAGGTCGAATATGACTTCGAGGCCCTCGTCGACTGCGCTCATCAGAAACGAGCAGGTGTTGACCACGATGAGGGCGGCATCCGCGGGATCGTCCACCATCGAAAAGCCCGCAGCGGCGAGCCGCGCCTTCATCTTGTCGGTATCGACTTCGTTCTTTGCGCATCCGAGCGTGACGAATGCGACGTTCATGTTCTGCGGCACGTGCGTTCCTATCTGTAGTTCGTGAACTGGAGGGGCAGGCCGTAATCCTTATCGCGCAGGAAGGCGATGACCTCTTGCAGCACGTCGCGCTTGGGGCCGGAAACGCGCAGCTTGTCCCCCTCGATCTGGACTTTGACCTTGAACTTCTGGTCGCGGATGTCCTTGCTGATCTTCTTTGCCACGTCCTGCTCGATGCCCTGGACGATGGTGCCCTTGGTCCTGATCATGGAGCCCGACGCGTCTTCGGGCTTGCCCCAGCTGACGGACTTCAGATCGACCTTGCGGCGAACGAGGTGCGTGTTCAGGATGTCGATGACCTGGGAGCTGACGAAGTCGCTCGGGGCCAGCACGGTGAGCGTGCTCGATGCCTTGTCGTAGCTCAGCTCGGCACCCGAGTCCTTCAGGTCGTAGCGCTGCTTGAGTGCCTTGACGGCGTTGTTGAACGCGTTCTCGACTTCTTGCGCGTCGGTCTCCGACACGATGTCGAAGCTGTTTTCCTTTGCCATGAAACCTCCAAAAGGTTGATGCGGCGCACACCATGCGCCACGCTTGCTAGCTAGACGAATCGGCGCTGTTGACCGTGTTGCTCGAGGTGGTCTGGATGGTCAGATCGAGGCTGCCGGTGCCGTCGTCGTTCTTGTTCACCTCGACCTCTTTGCCGTTTTCGGTCACCGTGACGGCATCGGGCGTGCCAAACGTGGCGGAAAGCGACGAGGTCACGAGGAACTCGCGGCTCCAGGGCCCGACTGCGGTGCCGCTGTACGCGTTGTCGTCATCGTAGGTCACGTTGATGAGCGAGGTCTTGCCCTCCCCCACCTCGATCTTGATGTTGATCGGGTTGCCGTTCGTCGTGGTGACGGTGGCCGTCGCCGTGTTCGAGTCCTTTGTCGTGGTGGTTGTGTCCTGGACGCCCCCCTGCACCTCGATCACGCCGCTGTTGGAGCTGCCCGCAGTGCTGATCAGCACGCCCGCGGCAATGGCGATGAGCACGACGATCGCGACATCGACGAGTACCGCGAGCTCATCAAGAAGCTCGGCATTCGCGACA
>OLPZ01000708.1_pt1 | contig 25199 bp, 19 predicted proteins | sample 1672711 | NCBI WGS metagenome assembly OLPZ01 (sample SAMEA3136716, study PRJEB25190) | human gut metagenome
GCACGGGGGCGCTGCAGCGGCAGGGGGCGCTCGTTGGGGCAAGCGGGTCGCGCTCGCCGTCGCCATCGTCGTGATCCTCGCAATCGTGGGCTGGTACCTGCAGGTCTCGCTCGCGATGCGCCCGAGCGACGACGTTTCTGGCTCCGTCTCTGGACCGGGGATCGGCAAGCCGTACTACGTCTTGCTCATGGGGAGCGACAGCCGCGACGAGGCCAAGGACACGGCCCGCGCGGACAGCATGATCTTGTGCCGCGTCGACGAGGCGGCCAAGCAGGTGACGATGGTGTCGATGCCGCGCGACCTGCTCGTCGAGATTCCCGGCCACGGCAAGGGCAAGCTCAACTCCGCGCTTGCCTACGAGGGGTATTCAGGCGCCATCGACGCGGTGAGCAAGGTGGCAGGCGTGCCGATCAGCTACTACGCGACCATCTACTTCAGCGGCTTCGAGAAGCTCGTGGACGATTTGGGCGGCGTGACGGTGCAGGTTCCGGAAGGTACCTACTACGACGGCGTCTGGGTCCCGGCGGGTGACGCGTCGCGCATCGACGGGAAGGAGGCGCTCGTGCTCGCGCGTTGCCGCCATGGCAACCCGCCCGACCAGGGGGCGTATGCCGCAGGCGACTACCAGCGCACGAAAAACCAGCGCAATCTGATGAAGGCGATCGTCAAGGAGATCATGGGCAAGCCCGCTTGGCAGGTGCCCGGGCTCGTCTCGACCGTCTCTGGCTGCATCGAGACGAACATGCCCGCATGGAAGATCGCAGAGCTCGCGTTCGTGATGCGCGGCATGGATACCGAGAAGATGTACTCTGCGAGCGCGCCCGCCTCGAGCAAGCTTTCCGGCGGCGTGTGGTACGAGATCTTGGACGATAGTGCGTGGAAGAAGATGATGGCGCGCGTCGAAGCAGGGCAAGACCCCAATTCGTGATTGAATGAGATGGGCTGGCCGAGGGGTACTGCACGGCGCCGCGCAACGAGAAGAATGGGGTGACGGCAATGCCGCGAATCGGAATCGTCGGAACGGGCATGATCGCTTCGAGCCTCGCGGTGCTGACGGCGGGACACGGGATGGAGACGCGGGTCTTCGCCCGCAGCGCGCAGTCCGCGGGGCGCTTCGAGGCTTCGTTTGCGGCGCATTGGCAGCTCATGGTGCAAAATGGCGTCGCGACGCAGGAGCAGGCAGATATCTGCGCGACGTACGCGCGCGTTTCGACCGAGTTCTCTGCCCTCCAAGATGCCGAGGTCGTCTTCGAGTGCATCGTTGAGGACCTGGACCAGAAGGCCGACGTGTACCGTCGCCTCGAGCAGACGTGCCCCAGCCTGCGCGCCATCTGCTCGGTGAGCTCGTCGATCGTGCCCGACCAGCTCGCGGCATCGTGCACGAGATACGCCGACCGCATCGTGGTCACGCATCCGTTCAATCCCGTGCACATGGTGCCCTACGTCGAGGTCTGCGCTGCGGAAACGACAGATCCCGAGGTATGCGCGTATGTCGTGGAGCTGCTCGAGGCGCTCGACCGCAAGCCGGTCGTGTTGAAGAAGCCGACGCCGGGGTTCATAGGCAACCGCCTGCAGTTCGCCTTGTGGCGCGAGGCGCTCGCGCTCGTCGAGGAGGGCATCGCCGACCCGCATGACATCGACATCGCGCTGCGCTACAGCTTCTGCCCCCGCTACACCTCCATAGGCATCTTCGAGCACTTCGACACAGGCGGGCTCGCGCTGAACCGCGCGACCTGCAAAAACCTGTTTCCCGTGCTGAGCGACAGGAAGGACGTGTCGCCGATCATCGACAGCCTCATGGAGCAGGGACGTACCGGGGCGAGCGCAGGGCGCGGCTTCTACGATTGGGAGGGCGTCGACATGGAGGCGTATGCCGCGCGCGTCAACGAGCCGTATTGGAAGTTCTGCTCGTGGCATATGCCGGATGCTCCGATGCGGCCGAGCGGGGAGTGCTGAGGAGCCACTGCTAGCCGGCGTCTTCGACGAGCGTGCCGAGGTTTCCGATGATTTCTGCGATGCGCGGGTGATAGATTGCGAGCACGAGCGCCGGTCCCTTTGCCTTGGCGACGATTGCGCACGAGCTTCCCCTGAGGGACACCTGCAGCGCGTTGAGCGACGTGCGCTTGATAAGGCTGAAGCTGTAGTTGGGGTGCGCGTGCGCGAAGGCGCGCGTTGCCTCGAGGTGCTCGGCGTATTCGGAGGGCTCGCAGAGGACGGTCTCTTCCATGAACGCGCGCTCGGTTTGCAGGCGCAGCGCGTCGGGTGCAAACGACGCCTCGTCGAAGCCGACGATGTAGTCGTGCTTCTTGGAGTGAGAGAGGAAGGTCTCGACGTTTGCGCGTTGCGCGGCGGCGCTGATGCGCAGACGGGCCCGTGCGCTGTTGTCGAGGCCGGCGCGTTCGAGGATGCGCTGCAGCAGCTCGGGCGGCATCGTGAAAAGCGGCAACGAGGACAGGTAGCTGGTGTCGTCTCCGCGCGTCGAGGAGAGCTCGGCCATCTTCTTTTCGAAACAGCCTACGTCCTTGATGGTGTACACGTCCATGAGCGGCTTGGCGTGGTCGAGGATGATTTCGGCTTTGCGCTGGTAGTAGCGCACGGACTGCGGCTCGGTGGTCAGGCGGTGCATGCCGTTGGAAACGTCGTCGCCGATGCACTCGCCGTAGAGCGCCGCCGCATTGGAGACGAAGTGCGCGCGTCTGAAGATGCGGTCGTGGACTCCCTCGAGGTAGTACGGCGTGACCATGCCCGTCGCGTAGAGCGGCAGCCAGACGATCAGGCTGCGGATGATCTCGCGGTAGGAGCGGTCGAGGTTGTGGATGAGGCTCACGTGCACGCCGCTTGACAGCACGTCGAGCAGCGCGGCGGTCCAGCGGGTGTAGTACGCGCCGTCGCCGAGCAGCTCGTCCATGGGAAGGCCCGAGCAGATGAAGAGCTCGCGCGATTTGGGCGAGAGGCTTGCGATCCGGTAGAGCTGCAGGTACGTCTCGCGCATGTCCTCGACGGCGTAGGCGAGCTCGGCGTGCGGATGTTGCAGGAACTCGCGCGCGTGCGTGTCGGTGAGGTTGGAGCACGAGGTGGATTCGCGGCGGACGTTCTCGTAAAACGCGCCAAAGTCGAAGTCGTTGATGGACTTGAGAAAGCCCAGCGCGTCTTCCTGCTCCGCCGTGCGGGAGTTGTCGTCCGTGGTGAGCCAGCTGACAATCGCGGCCTCGATGGCATCGGTGTCGTTGAAGCTGGGCAGGGAGAGGGCTGGGTTCTGCGCCTTGAGCAGCGCCGCGAGCGGAGCCTGCGTCGAATGGTCGGCGTGCAGCGTCGCGTAGCGGGCGCAGCGCATGGCAAACTCGCGCACGTGGGCGGGATAGCGGTAACCGGCGCGGATGCGGGAGAGGTAGGAGGCGTCGATGCCGATGTATTCCGCGAGCTTCGTATTGTAGAGCCCCAGGGTGTTCATGAGGCTGTTGAGCTTGTCGGCAAAGGCCAGGCTGCGGCTCTTGTTGGACAGGCTACCGAGCAGGCGCTGCTGCACTGTGGCGGCATTCGAGTACTCTGTGATGCCGACGCGCTGTGCAATGCTCGCGATCCCCTCGGCTAGGCGGGCGACGGTCTTTCCCGTCGAGGTTGGCTTGCGGTTGCCGTTGCGGTAGCGACTCAGCGCCGAGGCAGACAGCTCGCATGCTGCGGCGAGCTCCTTGTTGGAGCATCCCAAGGCATCAATCATTGAGTTGAGCGTCTGATCGAATTGCGCCATGTGCCGCCCTTCGCCTCCTGTCCTGCATTGCGTCGATTATACTGGCAATTGCCAATTCAGTCACATGTCAATCAAAAACTGGTATGTGGAGGAGGGGCGAGGATTCGCCCCGCGTCACGGAATCCGTGGCAGTGCCAGAGCTGGGTGGCGAGAGGCCGCCCCACGCCGGGAAACCCTGGCAGTGCCAGAGCTGGGTGGCGAGAGGCCGCCCTGCGCCAGAGAATCCTGGCAGTGCCAGAAATGGCTGGCGAGGAATCGCCGCATGCCAGAAAACTCTGGCAGTGCCAACCCTGGCTGGGAAGCCGTTACGCGAGTCCAAACTATGTGGGTGATTGGGTGTATAAGGTTTTCTGCTAGAAAACGAGTTAAGGGGGAATCGGTTCATGAGCGCGATTGGGGAGCAGTCTATGAATCGGATCCTCGATGTGACCGACGAGCTCGAGGCTTGCGTGCGCGAGAAGTTCGAGCCTTACGAGGGCGTTTATCGCCTGAACGAATCGGGTGAGTACGTTTCCGAAAGCGACTGGCTGGATGTTTGGGAAGGTCGTCCGGCGTGGTGGCGTAAAGCATGGATGCTCGCGGACAACGGCCAGTACACGGCATCTGCGGTCGCAGCCATGAGCGTTGCCGAGATTGACCGTGCGTACGATGATCAGTGCTTCGAGCCGGAGTACGCCTTCTACACCGAGGTCGATGGCAACGGCTTACCGTAGCGATGCGCGCATGCAATGCCAAATCTGCGGGTTCCGATAGAGGTACTGAATCCCTCCGTCGACTCGGTTATTGGTATTCTCGAGAAATATGATTTCGAGGAACATTTCGTGCCCCATCGCTTCGAAGAGGTGTGCCGTCAGTACCTCGTTCGGCAAAGTCGTACGGGAAAGATTCCCGAGATCTTTTCAGAAATCGGGAAGTACTGGTACGACGATCCGGTGACGCACACAAACGGGGAGTTCGATATTGTGACGCGCGATCCGAGGGTTCCTGCTCACGTTGCTGCCGTGTTTGCGCGCTGCTGGCTTGCATATGCTGCGCGACGCGCTCGGTAAAGGCTTGCCAGCCGCAGGTCCCCAACACGATGAAGTAGGGAAGGTACAGGTAGAGATAGCGGGCGCGGCACTCGAACACCATCAGGAAAAGGGCCAGCAGCGTCACCGCGACGAGCGCGGCAACCAGCTCGCGGCGGGGCAGGCGGTTGCAAAGTCCTGCAACCATGCCCAGCAGCACCGCAAACCAAGCAATCTGCACCGAGGTTCTCCAGGGCCCGCCATCCTGCGGTCCATAGGGCTTGACCTCATAGAAGCGCAGCAGCCCGGGGTCCTTGCCCTCGACTTGGGTAGGGGGTTTGCCCTCGCGGCCCCATCCAAAGGCGCCATCGTTGAAGTTCACGATGGTCTTGTCGGCCCAATGGCGCAGCAGACCAGCAGGCCCCATCTCGTCCACGCGGCGCCTGAACTCCGCCAGGTCGGCGGCGTTGCGCTCCGCGGCGGTGTCGAACGAGGCCGAGAAGGTGTTGTCGTCCGCGTCGTACATACCGTTGTCGGGGTTGGTGCCCATCATCAGGTAGTGCTGCCAGGAAAGCGCTCGCTCGGGGTTGTTGTACGGCGCGACATCCAGGGCAGCGCCATGAAGCGACCATGCGCAGGCGATGCCGACCGCACACATGGCCACCGCCGCCACTGCTCTGAGCGCTCCCGTGCGCCTGGCCGAGGGCTCTTGCGCCGTCTTGTCTCGACGTCTACCGACGGCGCGTCTGATCAGGTGCACGCCCTCCACCAGCACAATAGCCCCCAGGATGGCGAGCGAGGTGGGCTTGATGCAGTAGCCCACGATCGAGAAGAAGCCGATGAGGCCGCCCTTGAGCCAGGGATTTCGCACACACACGTAGGCAAAGAGGACGATGGTGGGTGCGAGGATGCCGTACGAGTCCGAGTAGGGCACCAACAGCCACGGAGAGCAGCCCACCAGGATCGCGCAGGCAAACCAGCTCACGATCCCCCAGATCCACGACCCCGTGAGCTTGCGCACGATAAGGGCGCAAAGCGCGGTGCACAGGCAGGCGATCAGGGCGCTCCCGTAGGTCAGTCCCAAGTGCCAGTTGGAAAAGCCCACCATCTCGCACAGCGCCTTGATGCCCGAGAAGACCCAGAGCAAGAAGAACTGGTTGTTGTATGTCTCAAAGTAGTCGCGTGTCCCCTCCGCGTCACCCGAGAGGTACTGGATGAAGGCGTTGGGGTCCCAAGTGGTGTAGAACTCGCAGTTGCGGGCAACTTGAATCTCAAAGGTCAGCAGGAGGGCCGAGAGCACGACGATGACCAGCGGAAAGTAACGGTCAAACCAGCTGGTGTCAGATGTTTCTGCCCGGTGCACGAGGGGACAGACGACCAGCATGACCGCCGCCGCCAGCAGCATGAGCCAGCCGGCGTTGTTCGCATACCAATCGGTGACGAGTTGGATGTGGGTGCGCTCCGAGGCAAACGCCACGCCCAAAACGACAAGCACCAAGCAAGCGAGCGCTACGCGCCAGATTACGCGCCCCGCAAGGCCCGTGTCCTGCTTGTCCAGATTGTCCTCGGCACGCACCGGCACCGCGTCATTTTTCCTCTGCCGCATGGGGCGTCGCCTCCTCGGGGGTCTGTGCAGCTATGTGGGCCGGGCGTCGGCGCAGATGGGCTGCACGCAGCAGAAGCCCGAGCAGCACGATCCCCACCAGCGCAAGCGCGATGCCCACAGCGGCATAGGGGCGTCCTGCCCACACCTGGGCAGTACCCGCGTCGACAAAGACCTGGTCGCGATGCTCGCTGGCAGTGTCGGACTGAATGCCGTCAAACCAGGCGAGACCGGTCGCCACGCCGTCCGTCTGGGCGGTTATCGAAAGACCGTCGTCTGCCTGCGTCGTCTGCACAGGCTGCAGGGTGCGCTCGGGCAGCTCCTGGGGCGAGAGGTTCAAGGCGTGGCTCAGCAGCGTGCCCACAAAGTCGTTGCGGGTCATGCTGTAGTAATACGTGAGATTGAGGCCCACGAACACGATGTTGTCGTTTTCGGCCGTGCCGATGAAGTCGAGGGAATCGCCCAGCTCGCTTTCGTCGATCGTCCCCCAGACCTTGTCGAGGCCCTCGAGGTAGACCGTCTCCCAGGCACCGGTGCCCAGCGGGAAGAGGTCGGGAAGCTCCGTGCCGTCGATGGTGTCGAGCTCGGGATAGCCTCCGTTGAACGTAATCTCGTTGCAGCGGACGCCCATGAAGATACGGTCGTGAGTGGTGCGGTTCTCGGGGATGCCGTCTGCCAGCACGACAACCCGCGTGCCGTTCTCGGCAAGCTTGCGCACCAGGTCCTCGGCAGCCTGCTGGTCGTGGTAGTCCACGCTGCAGGCCAGGACGGTCTTGTACGCGGAAAGCTCCTCAAAGGTGTAATCGTCGAGCTTGTCCGAGTCGCCGCGGACCACTGCGGGAAATCCCAGCGCCGTGGCGTCGGCGTTGCGCCCGATGGCGATTGCCGAGAACGTGGCCGTGGAGCCAAAGCCCTGGGGCGCATCGGAAAGGTGGTACAGGCGATATGAGCTATTGGCTCCGGCCAGACCATAGCCCGTGCGCCGTGCCGCGGTATCCATGCGCTCCAGCTCCTTCGAGTCGAAGCCTTCGCTCGCGGGCGCGCGCACCAGCACCGTGTCGCAGGCAAGCTCCACGTTGCGGTCGAAGAGATACAGGTAGTCGCCTTCCTCCAATGCCTCGTTGAACAGCCGGTAGCTGCTGGAAAGAGAGCTTGATTCCCAGTCGGCACCCTGCGCCACGGCAACCGGCGATGCCGCGTCCTGCTGGGCGAGAAGCCCCTTGCCCGATGCTGCGTAAGAAAGCCCGTCGGCCCGGCCGTAGCCAGAGACGATCGAGAGGCGCTGCGTGGTGAGACCCTTGGCCTCTTCGAGCAGGGGCAGGGCGTCGGGATAGTCCACCGGGTGGTGCGTGTTCTCCAGCTCGGGCAGGCGGGCGGCAGCCCACAGGGCTCCATCGTTTCTGCCTTGGTCGGTGGTCTGCACCTCGAGCCAGGCGTCTGCCTGGGCGTTGGCAGAATCCGAACTGGACAGGGCACCCAGCGCGCCCGGTACGGCTCCCAGCGCAAAGAGCACGCAGAACGCCGCTGCCAGCCCGATGCGCATGCTGCCCCACAGGGCAAGACCCGTGAGCGCAAAGCCCAGGACCACCGATGCCAGCACCGGCAGGGACAGCTGCCAGAGCTGGTACTCCGCCAGCGCGCCGCCGGCTGCGCCAAGCGCGAAGGGGGCAAAGACGAGCGCTGCCAGCGCTGTCGCAAACGCGGGTACCTGCTTCCAAGGCGCGGTCAAGATGCCCAGGAAGATCAGGGCCAACGCCACGAGCCCCACATAGCTTCCGTACCCCTGCTGCGTGGCGTAGTCCACGGGATTGAGGAGGGCGGCCCAGTTGTCCGCGCTCGGCTGTGCCAGCTTCAGCCCCTGGCCAACCGTCTCTCCCGTGCCCAGGGAAGAAGCCAGCCAGATGCAGGCTATGAGAAACCCGCAGGCGGCGGCTCCTGCCACCCAGAACTGGGGCAGCACGGAGCGGTTGGCGATGCCGTAGGCGACTAGGTAGACTCCCAGGGCGCAGGCAATGAGCGCGGCGTCGGAAGGCTGGCAGAGAAACATCTCCGCCATTATCAAGGCGACCAGAAGCAGCGTGGAGGGGGTGCGCTTCTGGAGCCACCACCAGGTGCAGAAGATAAGCGCGGGCAGCAGCATGAGTGCCAGTGCCGCTGGGACATCTCCATTCACGAAGAGCAGGTAGACGTTATTGGGGAGGAAAAACCAGAGACCGCCGAGTACCGCCCCCAGCGTTCGACGCTTGAGCTTCATGCCCATGAGGGCACCCGTTGTTCCGCTGATGAGAAGCACGATTCCGCTCAGCAACGCGAACGCCGCGACGGCGCCTCCCTGCGTCAGCGCGACGCACCCTGCCAGGACCAACACGGGAAGCGGCGGCGAGGACAGCAGCAGCTGTCCGCCGTTGTCCCACATGAGGTCCAGCACGGGACTTGATGCCCCGTCTTGGATGCTGGTCAGCAGCGTCTGGCTCTTGTAGAGGTGCGTGAGCGCGTCCGCGCCGGTGGGGAAGAAGGCATGGCTCTGCAGGACGAGCCCCATGCCATATGCGGCAGCCGCATAGCAGGCGATCACCGCCACCAGGTACAGTGCGTTTTGTGCTCGAGTCGAGTTCACTTCAAGGCCTCGTGGATCAGCTCGTCGACCCGGTCCTCGTCGTCGACGGGGCGGTTGGAGCCGGCCGTCTCGACAGCTCCTGCGCCAGGCTCCACTTCCTCGTCCAGCACGCGCACGATGAAGGCACGGGTGGGACTCTCGCTTCCCTCGACGCTTATGAGCTGGCCGCCAGCTTCTGTGAGGATTCGGTCAAACTGGGGCAGAAACGTCTCCACGATGCCCTCCAGCGTGGGCAGCATGTCGCGGAAGGTGTCAGTCTCGTTGAGCACCTGCCCGTTGTAGGGCTCCAAGAATGCCGCGATGCCGTTCTCGAACTCGTAAAAGGGCACGAAGGAACGGTTGGGGATCCTGAAGTGGACGATGAACTCCCAGGTATGGGGGTGTGTCTCGCCACGAGTGCCGTTAATGGTGATGTAGTGGTATGCGTTGAGGTAAAACTTGAGCCTCCACTCGCGCGCCAATCGCTTTGCCATGGTTCTATCCTTCAACTATCGACATACCGGAGCCAAGGAGCGCCGCCACCTGGTCTGACAGCGGCTCTCCCGTAGTTCCGATCTTGAGGAGCACGACGTGTTTGCTGGTATCCGAAAAAAGCAGCACGTTGCTGTCGAGCTCCTCGGAGCGTTTGATGAATTCCTGACGGCACGCCTCGTCCGCGCAGGCGACCGTGAGCTTCTCGCAGGAAATGCCCTGGTCTGCGGTGCGCTCCTGGAAGAGGGGGAGGAGGCGCTCCTCGAGCACTTCGCGGCGCGGGTTCTCGGCGGTTGTGCCGGCCGCTGCAGTAACACCGCCGACCCTCTCCAGCTCCAGCAGTCGCGCGTTGAGGCGTTCGACCGACTCGCCCAGCCGCGCTTCGCGCGCACGGGCCTCTCGCGTGCTGGTGCGCGCACGCTGGACCAGAATGGCCAGGTAGATGGTAACGATGAGGAAGATGCCCAGCTCGCAGTAGAGCAGCACCATAAGACGACTGCGGCTCCCCAGCATGGTGTTGCTGCTGAGCATCACGCTGCGATTGGTGAGCAGGCACAGCCGGTAGGTGGCACCGTCGTACTGGAACAGAGCGCCCGACGCCACGAACTGCTCGCCCTCGATGGTGATCACGTCGTGGGTGACGGTGTCCTCCGAGAGCTCGCTGAGAAAGTCACGCCCGCTGCCCGACTCAAAGTAGGTGTCCGCCATCAGGCTCCGGTAGCGGCTCGTCTCGTTCGCGTCTTTCACGAACAGCATGGTTTTGTCGCGCGAGAAGGTCCAGTAGTGGCCGCTGTTGCTGTCGAGCGTGCTCAGGATGTTGTCGATGATTTCCTCGTCGCTGCGGTCGGGCTGCAGGTTGATCTGGTCCAGCACGAGCTGTACGTAGCCGTCCTGCTCCACAGCCACGGCCTCCACGATGCCGTTGTCGATGTCGCGGATCTGCAGGAGGTCCATTCCGATAAACGCGAGGGTAACCACCAGCATGATGGTGGTCACGGCGGCTACGAAATGCGGGTTTGAGCGTTTGCTGTCTTTTGGTGCGGTGTCGTTAGGCATCGATGGGGTCTTTTCTGTTGTTGACCCAGCGTCGCAGTCGGACGATGGGGCTGCTCACGCCGTCAATCTGGCGGAAGAACGAGCGCCTGAAGTCGGCGCCCTCTTCGGTCAGGTTGCGCGTCTTCCAGGTTGCAGGGGTGTTGACCGAGTTGATGATTCCGGCGAGTCGTATGAAGAACACGCCAAGGTTGTAGAAGGGCAGCAGCATGACTACCCACCAGTTGGACAGGTAGAAGCGCCTGAGCGGCGGGTCCATGCGGAGCAAGGCGGCCACGCAGATGAAGTAGAGATAGCCTACCACGATGTAGAGCGCGAAGATGAGGAGTATCGAGGCAAGGATGATGAGGGCCGAGACGTTCAGGGCCATCAGGCAGATGAGCGCCACGTACCAGATGAGGCGGGGGAAGGCAAAGGTGTGGTCGAAGAGGAGCGTGTAGACGTTGACGTCGTTGAGCCGCCAGGGGGCCAGCTTTGACTGGCTGAACAGGTGCGCGACCTCGAGGCTGCCACGCTGCCAACGCTGCCGCTGAGTGTAGAGCTTGTTGATGCTCTCGATGGGGTCGACGTAGAAGATCGCGTTGTCGCACATCTCGATGCGCTCGTTGTAGAGGTAGCGCATCTGGAAGGTGAGCTGCGTGTCCTCGCTGATGGTGGCCGTGTTGTACATGCGCGACCCCAAGATGGCCGACTTGCGAAACGCAGAGAAGGCACCGGAGAGCGTGTAGACCGCGTTTATCTCGCTGGCATAGCTGCGCCCGGCTAAAAACGCCTGCGCGTACTCCATGAACTCGAGCCGTCTGAAGAGCCGCGCGCCCGGGTTCTTGTACGCCATGACCTTATCCGGTCGGGTGAGTATAGCCCCGGTCATGCAGTCCAGGTCGTTAGTGCTCTCGAAGCGGCTCACGAGATTTTCCAGGGCATGTTCGTCGAGCACGCCGTCAGAGTCGATGTTGATGATGTACTGGCCGCGCGAGCTGTACAGGGCCTGGTTGAGGGCCTTCGACTTGCCCTGGGCAGAGCTCATCCACTGCATATGGATGTCGGGGAAGCGCTCTTGGCAGCGGGAATACACCTCAAAGCTGTTGTCCGTGCTGCCGTTGTCCACCAGGAAGATCTCGATGCGCTCGTTGGGATAGGTGCTCTTGTCGACCGACGCCAGGCACGCCTCGAGCGAGTCCGCCGAGTTGTAGACGGGGATGACCAGCGAAATGTCGGGCGCGTAGGACAGCTCGACGTTGGCGTCCCCGCCCTTGAGGCGCCGCTTTATGAGCACGAACACGCTGGCTATCGAGGGGATGATCTCTACGATGACGGGGATGATGATCCAAGCCGACCAAAAGACGAAGGAGTTAAGCAGACTTTGAGCTGTCACCATACAGGAAGCCTCCCACCTTCATCGATATGACCTGCGGTTTTGTGAACACGTAGAAGTAGAGCAGCACAGTGATGACGTAGAAGAAGATGCGCCCGATGTAGGTGTGCGCCACGCTGTAAGCCCCGATTCCGAAGAAGTGCACGATCTCGCAGATGAGGATGATGCGCAGCACGTTGGCCAGCATGATGACGGCCACGCCGATGATGCCCACAATGATCTTCTCGGGGCGTTTGTACACGTCGAAGAAGGCCAAAAGCGAGATGAACGCCATGGTCTCGATGATACCCGAGCACTCCATGTCAACCTGCAGCGTGATGGACGAGTCGCCCGCGGGGACAAAGAGCACCGCGTAGCGGAAGTACGAGGTAAAGGTGCCGGTAATGCTGCCCACGATGCCGGCCAGGGCATTGACCACCTGAGCCAGGGGCATGGTCGCCCAGGGGCGCACGAAGACCATGCCCAGGACAAAGAGGCCCACCGCACCCACCAGGAAGTGCCAAAAGTGCAGATCGGCGTTTTTGAATACGCGCAGGACGAAAAGCCACGCCGCCGTGCAGATGATAAACAGGAAAGCTTGAGCGACCATGGGCGTGCGGTTACCGCCTGTCCTGCGGGTCTTTTTCGCCTGCGGCACCGCCGGTGGCGGCAAGGCCTTCTGCCGGAGCAGCGCTGGCGCCGTTCTTGCGGCGGCGGTACAGCAGCGTGCCGGCAACTGCGGCGCAGCACAGGCCAACACCCGCAAACGGGGCGGTGGAGGTACCCGAGATGCTCGTCCACTGCTGCCCCAAGCGTCCCCACTGAATCTCGATGGTCTTGAGCGAGTTGGGGTCCTGGCCGATGTAGGCTCCCACCTTGTTGAGGTCGAGGTCGAATTCGGCATCCATCTTGTCGCCCGACACGGTGACGATCATCTTGCCAAACTTCTCGTCATCGCGAAGATCGTTGTAGTTGCGCGACGAGAAGTCGGTTCGGGTGTCGGCGATGTAGACGGTGCTGGTGCCTTGGGGCAGGCGCGAGCCTTCGTTGAGGACGGTGATGTTGCCCTGGTCGTCCACCGTGTAGAACTTGGGGTAGAAATTCCCGTCGGAGGGGGTCTGCTTGTAGTCGCGGTCGCCGTTGAAGGCGATGCTCACCGCCGCGAGGAAGTCGCCTCCCTCAGACCCGAGGTGGGCCGGCATGGCGGTCTCCACGTGCCCGTACAGAGTCGAGTTGTCAGCCCACAGCGCAGCTTCGGAATCCACCCTGTTGCTCTGGGTGCCGGCGGTGGCGTACTCGATTGCGTTGTGCGGGTAGTAGGCCCAGTCGGAATACTGGCCATCGATGGTGATGCCCGAGAAGCTGCCTCCCGAGCCCTTGCCGTTGAGGTTGGACACGCCCGTGATGAACGGGTCTTCCTGATACAGGCCAAAGTTGATGGTCTCGAGGTAGTTGGGCAGGTCGGAGGCGGGGATGCAGATCTCCCACTGCGACCCCACGTGCGATGCCGTGGCCGCCTCGGGCGCGTTCACGGAGACCGTGCCGTCGTTGTTGAGCTGGAAGGTGAGCGTACGGCCCAGGTCGGTGGTAATGGCGTACAGGCCGTTGCCGTGGCTGCCGGCGCCTGCTGCGCTTCCACCTGCGCCTTCCTTGATGTAGACGTAGACGTTATCGCCGTCAAAGACCATGGCGGTGCTCGACAGGCAGTTGGGGTGCGCCGAGTTGGGGCAGGACGCATCCGTCTTGGAGACGGCGGCCCAATCGTCGAACGACCCGTCTATGGTGATACCGTTGTAGGCGGACGGCTTGTCGCTGGGGACGTAATTGGTGCCGTCGAGCAGCGGGATCTCTGACAACTTGACGGTCGTGCCCAAAAACGAGATGGCATCCGCGCTGCTGAGCATGCTGGCGGGGATCATCGCCTCTGCCGTGAAGGGACCGGCGGTGTTCCCATTGGCCTCGTTGACGGAGGCAAACGAGCCGCCGTTCCACTGCAGCCCGGCCAGCTGGGGGTTGTTGATGGTGGAGCCCCCTTTGAGGATGCCGACGTTTGTCCACTGGTAGTTGCTGTCCCACTGGCTCGATGCCGTGCCCTGCCCAAGGAGGTACACATTGCCGTTCGCATCGCGGGCGACCTTCCACGAGTCGATGCCGTTGGTGGCGGCGGTCGCTGTCTGCGCGGGCACGCCGCCCCAATCCGCAGATGCTCCGTCGACGGTGATGTTGCCCGTCACCGTGTTACCGCTCGGCTTTGTCGAGCCGGACGCATCGGAGGTCTTTCCCGAGGCGCCTTGCGTGGCCTTGTCGGTAGAGGAAGTATTCTTTCCGCTCGAATCAGATGCTGTTTTGAGCGCGACGCTCGAGCCGCAGTAGGAGACGCTCTGGGGCGCTGCCGAGAAGAAGCTCAGGGGGATGGCGCACTCGTACACGTAGCCGTTCTCGTTGTTAGCGCACGACCAGTTCGATCCCGCGATAGTGCCCCAGTTGGCATCTGTCGGCGATCCGTAGGCGTTGGGCTTGACGGTCACTGCGCCCGAAGCGGTGCTAAAGCTGAAGTCGCCAGCTGAGCTGACGCCCCACTGCGAGTCCTTGGGACCCGTCACGAGGAGGTAGACGTTAGACTTGTCGGCCGTGGCGCTCCACTTGCTTACTTGTCCCGTGGTGCCCGCCTCGGTTGAGATGCCCGACCAATCGGACGAGCTCCCGTCGACGGATATCGAAGCAGCCAAGGCATACTGGTGCGGCAGGCACACCGTCAACATGGATGCGGCGAGTGTCGCTGCCAGGCCTGTTCTGACGGCATTTGCGATAGTTTTCTGCTTCTTCATCGTGCAATGCTCCCCTGGTGGAACCGATTGCCTGTCTTCCTGACCCCGTCGATTTCCATGATGCTTTGAGGAGGGGATTGGCAAGTTCCACAATCAGCGAGTTTGTGCTTGTCTACACCGATACTCTACCACCATCTACGTACCGTGAAGCCGCCCCTGGCCTATAACTCTGTCGGGTACCGAAGCGTTGCGGATAGTTGCCGCTTTTGCAGGCGCTGCCATCTTTGCCCCGGACGTAAATCGCTCAAGAGCCGTGTGCCGAAGGGGCATGTAGCTGTTGGCCAAGGCTGGGGAGCGCATGCTCGGAACGTCGCTCGCCAACCGGAGGCGGTAAAGATTCTTGACATGTCCTGGGCATATGGGCCGGCGCGAACCCGATGCGGACACCCGCGCATCGAGGTGGCGATAGCGGCGACGCCCGCGCATCGAGGTGGCGACTCCCGTCGAAGCTCCGCAGAACTCCTGAGGGGCAATGCTTAACTCAGGTGCCCCTCACCTTTGCTTGTGCACCTCGCGCCGATGCCCGATTTCAAGTGCAAGCACCACGAGCTCATCGTCGCGAATATCGCAAAGCACGCGATAGTCGCCTATGCGGTAACGCCAGGCACCCGAAAGGTTGCCAGCGAGCCCTTTGCCGTGCGCACGGGGATCGTCGCAGCCGTCGACGTTCTTGAGGAGCCATGCAACGATGATTCGCCGCGTTCCCCCGTCCATCTTGGAGAGCTGTTTTTCCGCCCTTTTGGAGAAGACAAGGCGCCACATCAGAGGTACTTCTTGGCAACTTCAGCGGCAGGCACGGTCTCGGGGTCGGCGTCGAACTCAGCCTTGGCGCGCTTCCAATCCTCCAGATCGAGTTCGTCCTCGATTCGCTCCAACGCGCTCTTGCGCATGAACTCCGAGGTGGAGACACCAAAGACCTTCGCGTAATCCGAGATAAGCTGCTTTTCTTCCTCGTCCATACGGATGGTCATCGTCGTGCTTGCCATTTCCATACCCCTCGCTTGCTGTTCACAGATTGTTGTAACACATTGTAACACGCATCTGTATCAAAGGAGGCGAATCTTTTACTTGCGGCCCTGATGCTGGCCCTTCCGCAGTTTTTCTCTTTATCGAAACGGGGTCAGGACGCAAATCGCTCAATAACCACTAGCATGACGAACGGCTTTTAGGCAATCGGATACCTGTGTAGGCAACTTTCGTCTGGTGCCTACCCGCCAAGGCTTTGAGGAATCGAAAACAAGTCGAAAACTCCTGTCACAACGATGCCGTCATCGTAGCGCGCGGTGTTCACGACGTCCTTTCTCGAATTGACCTGCGGTAAGGTGTACGACGTGATCTCCATGGGGAAGGGCTGGTGCCGTATCGTCGACGACAGCGGCGAAGACTACCTCTATCCGCCAGATGACTTCGTCGTGGTTGAGGGCAACAACGGCACGGTGCCCATCAGCGGCTGAGCGGCGAGCGCGATGCGACTTTTTGCGCATCGCTGCGGCAATCGTGCGAAACTCCGCTCCAAAAGCAAAAAGCAGGCCAGAGGAAACACATCCTCCAGCCTGCGCATTTACTGGTGCCCCCGATACGATTCGAACGTACGACACCCGCTTTAGGAGAGCGGTGCTCTATCCCCTGAGCTACGGAGGCGCGCATGCCATTCTAGCAGCGATTATCCTATTGTGCACGAAATAGTCGCTTTCGCCTCGGCTACGGTGCCGGCCGCGCGGGGGTCGAGCGGTGGGCGAGTGCTGCGCAAGCTCTCCGCTCGCCTCTGCGGCCCAAAAGAAAAGAGCCTCCGTTTCGGAGGCTCTCGTTGAACTGGCGTTTTACCGCGTTCCGGTCGTACTTTTTGCTGCCGTGCATTCCAGTCCCGCACATGTGCCCGTTGTAGAGCGGCTTGCGGAGCATCGTCGCCTCTTCGGCGCTCAGCTTCCAGACGGGACCGCGCTTTGGCGGCCGGCGCTTCTTCTTGCCCATCGCTGTCACCTCCTCCTCGTGCTCGGATTACACTGGCAAAAGTATCGCACGTTCGCTGGCGCAGGGCGACCTCTTCCCGCTAGTTGTCTCTCGATTCCCGCCACTCGGGCTCGTTGATGACGCGCATGTCCAAGCGCAGCGTCTGCGCGATGATGGCCGAGACGTCCTCGTCTGAGATATCGGGCTTGACCTTGTACAGCCGCGCGATGCCGGCAAGCACCACGCAGAACATCTCGGGCACGAGCCTGATCTCGATGCTGTGGTAGGCGGCGTATTCCGAGACCACCTGGTCGGAGATGCACGAGACGGCCTCGCGCAGCACGCGGGTCATGAACTCGTCACGGCATCCCAGCTCGTCGAGCACGCGCACGATTGGACGCTCTGTCCCGTCCGCGCCATAAAGCGTGCGGCGCAGCGTTCTCGAGAAGTTCGCGAGCTCCTGGGGCGTGTGCCCGAACACGCGCGACTCGTTCCACAGCGAAATCGAGTCGACGAAGTCCTCGGCATAGTCGTTGAGCACGGCTTCGACGAGCTCGTCTTTGCTGGAGAAGTAGTAGTACAGCAAGGTGCGCGAGACATGAGCTCCGCGTGCCACGGCCGCAAGCGTCGTCGCGGCCACTCCCTGGCTCTCGAACAGCGCACGCGCCGTCTGCACGAGCGTGCCCTTCGTGCCCGTCTCGCGATGTGCGTCCCGGTACTGTCGCGCGACGACCGGGACGATGGGAGTCTCGTCATTCGGGTAGGTCACAGTCTGCCTCCGTCTGCGGCAGGCGGGAAGGGGCGTGCGGTCTGCCTCCGCCTGCCGCAAAGCGTGCCGCCGTCCGGAGCAGTGCTCAATGCCGGCTAGCGGTTCTCTTCCTCTACCTGCTTGTAGCGCTTGGAGTCAGTATAGAGCTCGTCGCGCAGCGGGTTGAGGTTCTGCTTCTTGATCTTCCTGAACTGGTAGATGGCAAGTGCCGCGTTGGTTGCCAGGGCAATCAGGCTGACCACGAAGAACGCCGTCGGGTTGTGCGTGGTGGGGATGGGGGCGATGCGGTCGGCGAACTGCGGGATGGTCATGATGAACATGATCCACAGCGCCAGCGTGCTCGCGCGGTGCTGCAGCCACGCGCCGCGCTTGATGAAGAACGTCGGGATGGTGCAGGAAAGGAGCAGCGCCAGACCGCAGTAGACGGAGTGGTCGGAAATGCAGTTGTAGGTGTAGGCGAAATTCCAAAAGTCGTAGCACAAGATCCAGGCCCACAGCATGTCCGGCCAGATCATGTCACGGCTCTTGTCCTTCGAGATAAAGATGCCAAACCAGCCGCAGATGGTGACGATATTCAGGATGCCGGCGATGCCGTTGATGATGTTCCACGGGCCCGAGATGGTCCACAGGTTGTTGATGACGGCGCCGTCCCATGCGCCGTACGAGAACACCTGGAAATCGCGGAAGACCGCCTCGCAGATGTTGATTGCCAGGATGAGCGGCGGGAAGCAGAGCGCCCACTTCTTCTCGTAGAGCCAGTGGACCTGCCCGTTCGCACCGCGCCAGTGCACGAAGCGCAACACCATGAAACCGACGCAACCCGCGAGTGCGCTGTAGGTCTTCACCCAGTTGAACCAGTTGCCCGTGCCGTACTCGTTGCCCGGCGCCGCCGTCTGGGGCCAGACGAAGATCGTCAGCACGATGGGCACGACGACGAACAGCGTGATGCCCGCCCACTTGCTCGTACGGCCCAGCTCGTTGAACGCCATGAGGGCGAAGAGCACGAAGAGCCACCATACCCACGAAATCGGATCGATTGCCTGATAGAGAATTCCCATGATGTCCCCCTTCTCCCCTGAATGGTTCTGTGCGCATCTGCGCAAGGCATCCGCAGGGCGGGCGGGTGCCTATCCTCGGGGATAGGGTAGCGGGGGGTCCGGCGGTATTTTGACGTTAGGGCATTGTTTCGTCAGGAACTGCGTCTCTTGGAAGCAGAGAAAGCGACGGCGTTCAAGCGGATGCCTCATGCCCCGCCTTCTTCTCTGCACTGAGTTGCGCGTGATTGCCCACCTGCAGGTATGGCAGACGGTGCGTCCGCGCACGTCAACGTGGTCCTCATCGTATCAGCGCCTGTAAATATTTGTTAATATAGACGTAACTGTACACCTGCGGTTTCCGTTGCTAGAATCAGAAATGATTCCTATTAGCAAGGGAATGGCTCCAAGGTTTGCAGTTCAGACCAGGGGAACATTGCCGCGGTCTGCTCAGACAAGGAGGGGCTTTGAAAATCGAATCCCGATTGCGCCGTGTTCCCGTTCTTGCAATCGCGCTCATCGCGTGCCTTTCGCTCGTGTTTGCCGCATTGCCGTTGAGCGCACGCGCCGATGCCGACGGCGACACGGTGAAAATCCAGTACGACGAGAAGACCGAAATCCACTATGTCAACGACGCCGAGAGCGCCAACGGCCGCATTATCCTCTACTGCATGAACAACCAGTCGCACTGGCCGCATACAACGCCGAGCATCTCCAACGTGCCTTCCTACATCGAAGGCTATCTGACGCCGGAAAAATTCAAATCCCAGGCCGACTACGATGCCTGCATGAACAAGCTCCTCGCCATCCTCTACGCGGGCTACCCCTACAACGGCATGAACATGTACACCGTCGTCGACTCGACGCGGGGCATTTCCGAAGATGCGTTCAACGCCCTGCTCAACCCGCCGAGTTGGATCAGGTCCGACTTCCCCGACTCCATCGGCGACACGGTGTTCTCCTACAGCGACTACCCGGACAATCACGAAAACCTCAAAAAGCTCCAGCAGTTCGTGACCGATGAGCTCTTCAAGTACTACTTTACCGGTGCCACGACCCCCTCCGGCCACACGTCGGCGGAGATCCGCGCCACGCCCTTCTACCAGGCAGCGGTCGCCATGGCCTATGCCACCGACAACGAAACGCCGCTCAAGGTGTGGGACCAGAACCACTCCGACGCCGATACGGTGACAGAATCGGAAGCCTACGAGGCTACCCAGTACGCCATTTGGGCCGTGCTCGGCGACTACGGCATCGAGTACAACTCCCTTACCTCGAAAAGCGGCGAGGTCACGCAAAAAGCGCTCGCCGTCAAACTGCTCAACAACGCTTCTGCCGACAAGGTCCTGCGCGCCGAACCCGATGCGGGCAACGTGAAAATCACCGGTGACAGCCAGTTTGCCTACGACCCCGAGTACGGGGTGTGGAAGACGGGCACGCTCATGGTGGGCGAGGGCAAGAACTACCATGGCACGTACACGCTCACGCTTCCCTCGGGCGTGTCGGCTCACGAGCCCGACGGGACGCCGGTCACGAAGGTGACTGCCGGCACGAAGTTCTTCTTGGCATCGACGGACAGGCCCACGTCGACCGATATGGAGATTACGGCCTCCGACACGCTCACATGGCTGCAGGAGTACCGCCAGTACTCGCCCAATCCAGAAAATTACACCGCCTCCGACGGCAAGAACTTCCAGCACATGATCGGCGCGGTGATCAAGCAGAAGCCGGTGTCGGCGAAGCTCGCGCTGAAGCCGGCGTCCGACGGCAACCTCACCGTGTCTAAATCGGTGGTGGGCGAGGAGAATTCCCAGACCGACTTCACCTTCACGGTCACGCTGGGCGACACGGGCGTCAACGGCACCTACGGTGGCATGACCTTCACCAACGGCGTGGCGACCGTCACCTTGAAAGACGGAGAGAGCGCCACGGCAGAGCATCTGCCCGCAGGCGTCGGCTATACCGTCGCAGAGGCAGAGAACTCGCACTACGACGCCTCGAAGACGGGCGATACCGGAGACATTCCCAACGGCAGTACCGTCACCGCCGCCTTCACGAACACGTTCAAGACGGGAGACCTTGCCGTCACCAAGCATGTCTCGGGCGATATCTCTGGTGCTCAGAAGAAATTCGACTTTACGGTCACGCTCTCGGGCGACGGCTCCTCGCTTGACGGCACCTACGGCGGGATGACCTTCGCCGGAGGCGTCGCGAACATCAAGCTGGGCGATGGCGAGACCGCTACGGCGACGGGGCTACCCGCGGGGATTACCTATGAGGTGACCGAAGCTGCCGCCGATGGCTACACGACAACGTCCGAGAATGCCACGGGCACGATCGAGTACGGCAAGACCTCCGAGGCATCATTCACCAACGCCCGCACGTTCGTGCTGCCTCTCTCGGGCATGGGCGGCATCGGGCCGATGCTCCTCGCGGGGCTGGTGCTGCTCGTTGCCGCGGCAGTCTGGGTCGCAACGCGAAAGCTGCGCTTTGCCCCAACCGGCAAGCATTCCGAGGGGCAGGGTGATGAGCGATGACGGGAGCTTTCGAACACAAGAAGGCGCGCCTCGTCTCCGCCGCGCTCCTGTGCGGTATCGCGGCCATCGTGGCGGTTGCCCTCGTGCTACTGCCGCAGGCATGGGCTGCCGGCAAGGGCACTCTGACCGTGTCCTCCACGCAAGGCGCCTCGACGGCGCTCGAGGCCTATCAGGTGTTCAAGGCAGACGTTGTCGACGGCTCGAACGGCGCGAAGGTCGTCTCGAATGCCGAATGGTCCGACCCCTCGGTTGCCACGGCGGTCAACGAGGCGATTCGCTCTGCAGATTCAAGCTATGCGGGCAGTTCCGCGGCTGATGCAGAGACATGGCTTCACGACAACGTGGACAGCAACGCGGCGCAGGCGTCCCGGAACGCCGCGGTTGCCGCGATGGCGAAAAATCTCCAAGCCTCGTCGGCGCCTTCGAGCGCTCTGACCGCCGGCACGGCGGCAACTTTCGATGCAGGGTACTGGCTCGTCGCGGCAGATGCCGCCGGCATCGGCACGGGCGAGTACGGCACCTCCCCGATACTCGTCGCGGTGGGTGGCTCTCCGGTGACGGCGACGACGAAAGGCGCCGCTCCGACGGTCGACAAGCACGTGCTCGAGAACTCGTCTGGTGCCTGGCAAAAGCAGGCTGATGCCACGGTGGGCGACAGCCTGTTCTGGCGCCTCGAGGCGACTGTTCCCGCGGGGATTGCCGATTACTCGGCGTATGGCGTGAGCTTCCACGACACGCTTGCCCCCGGCATCGGGCAGCCTTCGGAGGTCCACGTGTATCTGGCGGCGGGGGACGCGACGTCGAGCATCATCGGGTCGTCGGACACCGCAGACGCGGCACGGCCGTTTTGGGCGCAGGGTGACTCCCCGGAGGGGGATGACGCTTGGGTCGAGCTCGATGCAGACGAGTACGCCACCAGCTACGCGACGTCCGATGCGGGGGCGACCTTCGACGTCACGGTAAACGACCTCGTCGCCTCGCTGGCCAAGCGCGGCGGAGCGCTCGAGTCCGGCATGCGCGTGTGCGTGGTCTACGATGCCCCGCTCACGGCCGCTGCCGCGCAGGGCGTGGCGAAGGGCAACCCGGACGAGGTCGTGTTGCGCTACCCGAGCTCGCCGTATTCAGATGCGTTCGCGCAGACCGAGCCTGCCGATGCGGTCGCCTACACGTGGGGCCTGCAGCTCGTCAAACGTTCCTCTGAGGACGACACGCCCCTGCAAGGCGCCGTCTTGCGCGTGACCGATGGCCAGGGACGTCATCTGACCCAGGACGGCATGTGGACGGGGGAGGATGCGACGGTGACCACCGATGCGGAGGGCCTCGTGCGCGCCGCGGGCGTCGATTCCGGCCGTTACCTGGTCGAAGAGGTCTCTGCACCCGAGGGCTACGCGGCATTTGCCGGGACGAGGACCATCGAGCTCTCTGCCACGCTCGACCCCGACCATATCGTGCATGCGCAGGTGCAGGTCTCGCTGAAGGTGGCGGACCCCTTGCGCGCCGATGCCTTCGATGCCGATGCGGGTCAGGCGGCGGTCTCGGTGCTCGATGGGCCTGCGGGCCCTCTGGATGCGGTCGCGTCCGCTCTCCCCAAGACGGGTGACACAGCGCCGCTCGGCGCTCTCGCTCTGCTCGCCGCAGCTGCGCTTCTCGCGTTTGCGGCGCATCGCCGGAGGACGGGGGAGCGTTCGTGAACGCGACAAGGGCATGCACCGCGTTCGCGCAGCGCAGGTTGCGTGGGCAAGCGTTCAGACATCGGCAGATGCAGCAGCAGCTTTTTGAGGAAACGGCAGACTCGGTGAAATGAAGGAGTTTATATGAGAGCAAGAAACAGCATCGCGCGCCTGGCGCTTGCCGGCGGCCTTGTGGCAACACTCGCCTTTGGAGGCGCCGCTCTTCCGGGGGCATTTGCCGCCGACGGGACCGCGACCCAAGGTGACATCACGATCAACGCGAACACGCATGTCTCGTCGGATACCACGACGCTCTTGGGCTATCAGCTCTTCAAGGCGGACGTTGCCGACCAGACGGTGGGCGCCACGACGTCCAAGGCGGTGTCCAACATCGTCTGGGGCAGCACCCAGGCCCAGACGGCTGTCGTAGATGCAATTAAGGCCATCGAGCCCACCTACGCGGGCACGTCCGCGCAGGATGCAGCCGACTGGCTGAGCGAGCATGCGTCAGGGTCGGGGTCGGCCACCGTCGTCGACGCCAACGATGCCTTTGGCAAGATCGCCGCCGCCATGCGCACGGCGGGCGCGGCTGCCACCACGGTCACGCCCGGCACCAAGGCGACGCTCGATGAGGGTTACTGGCTGTTCGTGACCGACACCGACACGACGAGCGATCTGATCGACAGGGTGGGTACCGCCCCCATCTACGCGGTGGTCGGCGGCAGCGCGGTGACGGTCGACCAGAAATCGAGCCTGCCCACGGTCAACAAGTACATCAAGAACGACGCGATGGGTTCCGACTGGGCAAAGGCTGCGGATTCCCAGATTGGCCAGAGCATCGACTACAAGCTCACGGGCACGGTCGCGACGGCGCTTGCGAGCTACGACACGTACTACTACTCCTTCAGCGACACCCTCGACTCGGGGCTCACGGCCGATGCGGGCTCGGTCAAGGTCATGGTGCAGAATCCGGCGACGGGTGGTGCTGCGCAGGTCGAGACCCAGGTACGCGCCGATGACTACACCGCCGCTCTCGACTCCGCCACCAACACGCTCACCGTGACCATCAACGATCTCAAGTCGGTGAAGGACACGGACGGCAACGCCATCACCGTCACGCCGAATTCCGTGGTAAACGTCTATTACACGGCCCAGCTCAACGAGCATGCGAAAGTCGCCGGCAGTTCCAACGACAACACGGTGACCCTCACGTACTCCAACAACCCCGGCACCAAGAGCCACGGCGACACCACGCCGGCGACGGTGCACGACTATACCTACCAGCTCATGCTCATGAAGGTTGACAGCTCGGATAATTCAAAGGGCCTGCAGAATGCCAAGTTCACCATCCAAGCTACAGGTGCCGATGAGGGCGCGGGTATCAAGTACGTCCAGTCGGATGGCACGCTCGGCGATGCCGCCTATGAGTTCACGTCTGCTGCTGACGGCAGCATCGCGGTGAGCGGGCTCGACGCGGGCGAGTACACCGTCGTCGAGACCCAGGCTCCCGATGGGTACAATACGGTGCCCAGCTTCACCTTCCAGATCTATCCCGTTTACAAGGAGACCACGGGCGATATCGACACGATTCGCGTCCAGACCTCCAACGCCAACGTCTCCACGATTAATGTCTACGACGGCGTGGTCGACTTGGTCGTCAAAGACAAGGCGGGCATGACCCTGCCGCTCACCGGCGAAAACGGTATCGCGCTGCTGTGGATCGTCGGCGGCGTTATGGTAGCCGCAGGCGCCGTGTACCTGGTCCGCTCGCGCAAGAAGGACAAGACGCAGCGGTAGGCGTCTATAGCACAACGTAGCACGAGGGTCCCGCCTGGTTGCGGGACCCTCGCGTCATAGGGAGGAACATGCCCGGCAAGCACGGCGGAAAGGACACGAGAAAAAGACGGCGGCTGCCGGGATGGGCGGACCGTCTGATTGCGGCCGTCCTGATCGCGTGCGGCATCGGGCTGATGGTTTGGCCCTGGGTTGCCGACCTCGTCTCGTCCACGGGCGTGGGCACCACCATCTCCGAGGTCACGGCGCACGTGGACGCCCTGCCCGCCGACGAGAAGCAGTGGTACCTCGACGAGGCGCATGCCTACAACGACGAGCTCGCGGGGCGTACGCCCAGCATGGAGCCTTCCCAGATCGTACCCTACGACGAGCAGCTCACCTTCGAGCGCGATCCCATGATGAGCTGGGTCGACATCCCCTCCATCAACGTGAGCATGCCCATCTACCATGGCACGTCCGATGCCGCGCTCATGGCGGGCGTGGGACATCTGCAGAACACGAGCCTGCCGGTGGGCGGGGCATCTGCCCACTGCGTGCTCACGGCGCATTCGGGCATGGGCAACCTGCGTATGTTCGACGATATCCGCCAATTGGTGCCGGGCGACCTGGTGCTGCTGCACACAATGGGCGACACGTACGCCTACCGTGTCACCGGCTCCGAGGTGGTATGGCCCGATGAGGTGGATTCGCTGGCCATCGAGCCCGGGCGGGACCTGCTCACGCTCGTGACCTGCACGCCCTACGGTGTGAACGACCATCGGCTG
>OLPZ01000711.1_pt1 | contig 25075 bp, 20 predicted proteins | sample 1672711 | NCBI WGS metagenome assembly OLPZ01 (sample SAMEA3136716, study PRJEB25190) | human gut metagenome
CAAGACGGCCGTCGTCGAGGGGCTGGCACAGCTCATCGCCGACGGGCAGGTCCCCGATATCCTGCGCGACAAGCGCCTCGTGACGCTCGACGTCTCCGCGCTCGTCGCCGGGTCCAAGTACCGCGGCGAGTTCGAGGAGCGCCTGAAGAGCGTCGTCAAAGAAGTCAAAGACGACGGCAACATCATCTTGTTCATCGACGAGATGCACACGATCATCGGCGCAGGCAGCGCCGAGGGCTCTATCGACGCCGCCGCAATTCTCAAGCCGCCGCTGTCGCGCGGCGAGATTCAGGTCATCGGCGCCACGACCACCGACGAGTACCGCAAGCACATCGAGAAGGACTCGGCACTGAACCGCCGCTTCCAGACGGTCATGGTCGAAGAGCCGACCATCGACCAGTCCATCCAGATTCTCGATGGGCTCAAGGACAAGTACGAGGCACATCACCGCGTCCACTACACGGACGAGGCCATCGTTTCCGCCGTCGAGCTCTCCAACCGCTACGTGCAAGACCGCTTCCTGCCCGACAAGGCAATCGACCTCATCGACGAGGCGGGCGCGCGTATGCGCATCAAGAACATGACGGTTCCCAAAGACATCGCCGTCGTCTCCGACAAGCTCAAGAAGGTGCGCGTCAAGAAGGAAGAGGCCATCGGGCATCAGGACTTCGAGGCCGCGGCGCAGCTGCGCGACAAGGAGAAGAACCTGATCAAGGAGCGCACCGAGCTCGAGCGCAAGTGGCGTGAAGACGCGGCTATCAACGTCGCCACGGTCGATACCGACCAGATCGCCGACGTGGTCTCCGTTGCCACGGGCGTGCCCGTCTCCAACCTCACCGAGGCCGAGACGGCCAAGCTGCTGCGCATGGAAGACGCGTTGCACGAGCGTGTGATCGGCCAGAACGAGGCGGTCACCGCGCTGTCCAAGTCTATCCGCCGCAGCCGCGCCGGCCTGAAGGACCCGCGCCGTCCCATGGGCTCGTTCATCTTCCTGGGCCCGAGCGGTGTCGGCAAGACCGAGCTCTCCAAGGCGCTCGCCGAGTTCCTGTTCGGGACGGAAGACGCGCTCATCTCGTTCGACATGTCCGAGTACATGGAAAAGCACACGGTCTCGCGTCTCATCGGCTCGCCTCCGGGATATGTCGGCTATGACGAGGGCGGCCAGCTCACCAAGGCCGTTCGCCAGCGCCCGTACTCGGTCGTCCTGTTCGACGAGATCGAGAAGGCCCATCCGGATGTCTTCAACATCTTGCTGCAGATTCTCGAAGAGGGGCACCTGACCGACGCGCAGGGCCGCAAGGTCGACTTCCGCAACACGATCATCATTATGACGAGCAACGTCGGCGCACGAGAGATCGTGCGCGAGAACCCGCTCGGCTTTGGCACGACCAACCAAAGCGGCATGTCCGACAAAGACATCCACGACTCCGTCATCGCCGAGCTCAAGAAGCTGTTCAGGCCCGAGTTCCTCAACAGGCTCGACGACACGATCGTGTTCAAGTCGCTCACGAGCGATGACATCGTCAAGATCATCGACCTCATGGTCGACGACCTGCGCCAGCGCCTTGTCGCCCAGGGCATGAGCATCGAGCTCACCGAGGCGGCCAAGAAGTACATCGAGTCGCAGGGCACCGACACCGCGTTTGGCGCCCGCCCGCTGCGCCGTGCCATCCAGCGCCTCATCGAGGACCCGATCTCGGAAGAGATCCTCGAGGGCAAATGGACGGAAGGGTCGATCATCTTGGTCGACTACGTTGGCGACGAGCTCGTGTTCGCCCCGGGCACGGGAGAGATCCCCAAGCTCCGCGAGCGCAAGACACTCGCGCTCGAAGCGCCGCGGACCGATTTCCACGTTTCCCCGGCATCGGGGAGCGTCGGCGGGGGAGCCGCCGACGGCGACATGGCGGCTGACTAGTCGCGCAGCTCAGGCACGTGTTGGCGCCTGAGAAATAAATGTCATTCGAAGGTGCCGCACCTCTCAAGTGGAGGGGCGGCACCGTGCTATTATGAATCGGCGTAGTGGGCGAAAAGGCACGATGGAGGCAGCATGAGCGATAGCATTCAGACGATGGAAGATGCTCTGAAGGCTGTCTCTCCCGGAACCGACCTGCGCTCAGCGCTCGATATGATCCTTGCCGCAGACACCGGTGCGCTCATCTGCATCGGCGATGCGGAAGAGGTCCTTAAGCTTTCCAGCGGCGGTTTTGTCATCGACGTTCCCTTCACCCCCAACAGGCTGTTCGAGCTTGCAAAGATGGACGGTGCCATCATTCTCGACGCGCACGCGCGCAGGATCCTGCGCGCCAACACGCATCTCACGCCGACGGACGATTTCGAGACGAAGGAGACGGGCATGCGCCACCGCACCGCGATGCGGATGTGCGTGCAGACCGACACGCTCGCCATCACCGTCTCACAGCGCCGCAACGTCGTGAGCCTCTTCTTTGGGGGCGAATCCGAGATGCTCACAAAGTCCGGCAGTGCATTTCCGCAGGCCAAGGCCACGTTACTTGCCATGCAAAACGCCCGCGACGTCCTCGACCGAGAAATCGCGCGGCTTTCCCAGCTGGTAGTAGACGAGCAGGAAGCATAAAGAGAATCTTCGGGAGGACGAAAGCCATGCAGCACACACCCCAAGACGACGCCGCGCTCGAGGCCGATCCGGCAACGGGCCCGGCAGCGCTCACGCCGGCAGAAGTCGACGAGTTCGTCCACCAGATTAACACCTTCGAGGCATCGAGCGTGTCGCTCGAGGGGCGCGTGTCCAAGGGCGCCTCGACCGCCGCGGTCATCGTTGCGGGCGGTCAGGGCGAGCGCTTCGGCAACCCCGGGGGCAAGCAGATGTTCGAGGTGCTCGGAAAACCGGTCCTCACCTGGTCGGCCGAGGCCTTCGACGCGACGCCCGACGTGGGGCTCATCGTCATCGTCTGCCCCGAGAACCGCCAAGCTGAATACTGCAAGCACGCCATCGACCCGTACCCGTTCGTCACGCCCATCGTGTTCGCCTCGTCGGGCGAGATCCGGCAGGAATCCTGCATGAACGGCGTCGATGCCGTGCCCACCACCTACGAGTACATCGCCGTACACGACGGCGCGCGCCCGCTCGTCACCGTCGACTTGATCACGCACGCCATCAACTCCCTCAAGGGCAACCTCGATGCGGATGGCGTGGTCGTGGGGCATCCTTCCATCGACACGCTCAAGGTCGTCAACGGCCGCTCCATCGTCGGCACGCCCGACCGCACGGCGTTTTGGATCGCGCAGACGCCCCAGGTCTTCCGGGCAAAGATCGCCCGCCGCGCCTACAAGGAGGCCATGTTCGAGGGCTTCGTCGGAACGGACGACTCCTCGCTCGTCGAGCGCATCGGCGGGCGCGTCATGATGCTCGAGGGCCCGCGCGACAACATCAAGGTGACCGTCCCTGAAGACGTCGGGCCGGTTGTCGCCGCTCTTTCGGCGCGTGTGGGGCAGAGGTAGCGCCATGCAAAGGATCGGACTCGGATACGACGTTCACGCATTTGCCGCAGGCAGAAAGCTCATTATCGGCGGCGTCCACATACCCTACGAGCTCGGGCTCGACGGCCATTCAGACGCCGACGTCCTCGTGCACGCGATCATGGACGCGCTGCTCGGCGCCCTGCGCGAAGGAGACATCGGCAAGCTCTTCCCCGATACCGACCCCGCCTACGAGGGCGCCGATTCCATAAAGCTCCTCCAGGAGGTCGGTGCGTTCGTGCGTGCGAAGGGCTTTTCCATCGACGACATCGACTCGGTCGTCATGATGCAGGCGCCCAAGATGTCACCGTATCGCGAGCAGATGCGCACGAACATCGCGCGCGCCCTCGACATTCCCGTCGAGAGCGTCGGCGTGAAGGCGACCACGACCGAGCACCTCGGCTACGAGGGCAGAGGCGAGGGCGTGAGCGCCCAGGCCGTCGCGCTTCTTTCCTGTTAAGATACCGACCAGCCAACACACGAGTTGCAACGCGGCGCTTTTGCGCCGCATGACGATATGCACCAAGGAGCAGGCATGCAGATTTTCAACACGCAGACGCGCCGCAAAGAGGAGTTCAAGCCCCGCGAAGAGGGAAAGGTCGCGATGTATGCGTGTGGCCCGACCGTCTACAACTACATCCACATCGGCAATGCGCGTACGTTTCTCACCTTCGACGTCGTGCGCCGCTACTTCGCGTTTCGCGGCTACGAGGTGACGTTCGTCCAAAACATCACCGACGTCGACGACAAGATCATCAAGCGCGCCAACGAGGAGGGCAAGACGCCCGCCCAGATCGCGGCGTTCTACACCGACGCTTTCATCGACGCCATGCACCGCTTCGGGGTCATGGACCCCGACGTGCGCCCGCGCGCCACGCAGGAGATCCCCGAGATGATCGCGCTCATCGAGCGCCTCATCGAGCGCGGGCATGCCTACCAGGTCGACGGCGACGTCTACTTCTCGGTTCGCTCGTTCGCGCACTACGGCAAACTGTCGGGCCGCAACATCGACGACCTGCGCAGCGGCGCGCGCGTCGACGTTGACGACCGCAAGAAAGACCCGCTCGATTTCGCGCTATGGAAGGCGGCAAAGCCCGGAGAGCCGCACTGGTCCTCACCGTGGGGCGAAGGGCGCCCCGGTTGGCACCTCGAATGCTCCGCAATGTCCGAGAAGTACCTCGGCCTGCCGCTCGACATCCACGGCGGCGGCTCCGACCTCGTCTTCCCGCACCACGAAAACGAGGTGGCGCAGTCCGAGGCGGCCTATGGCACCACGTTCGCCCATTACTGGATGCACGGCGGCATGCTCAACATCAACTCGGAGAAGATGTCGAAGAGCCTGGGCAACTTCCTGCTGCTCACCGACGTGCTCGACCGTTGCAACCCCATGGCGCTGCGCCTGCTCATGCTGCAGACCCACTACCGCTCGCCGCTCGACTTCTCCGATGAGCGCCTCGCCGATGCGGGCACGTCCTACGAACGCATCTGCACGGCGCACCGCAACCTCGTCTGGGCAGCTGAGCACGCGGCAGACGCCGATGGCGTCGACTCCACCGAGCTTGCGCGCGTCACGCGCGAGACCGAGGAGAAGTTCGTCGAGGCAATGGACGACGACTTCAACACCGCAGGCGCCCTGGGCGCGATCTTCACGCTCGTCTCGCACGCCAACGCGTTTCTGGAAGACAACCCCGCGCTCAGCGCAGATGCCCGCGACGACGTGCGCGCCGCCGCGCAGATGCTCGAGAAGCTCCTCGGGGTACTCGGCATCCAGCTCGCGCAAGAGCAGCAGGAGTGGCCGAGCGAGGTGTGCACGCTCGCGCACGAGGTCGCTTCCTACGAGGGGGCAGACCCCCACGAGGCGGTCGAGCTTCTGCTTGAGGCACGCGCGCAGGCGCGCAAGGAGAAGAACTGGGCCGTCGCCGACCAAGTGCGCGATGGCCTGAAAGCCCTCGGCTTCACCATCGAGGACACGGCAAACGGAGCGCGGGTCATCTATGGCGAGTGAATACCTGGAAGGGCGCCACGCGCTCGAGGAGGCGCTCGACTCGGGAGCGCCCGTGCAGACGATCTACGCCACCGACGCACTGCTCTCCGACAAGCGCTTCGCCCGGACCATCAAGCGCGCGCAGCGCATGGGCGTGCCCATCGAGCGCGCCAGTCAGGCGCAGCTCGACGAGCGCTCGTCGCACGGTGCCCACCAGGGCGTCATCGCGCGGCTCGCGCCGTTTTCCTACTGCGGCGTTTCCGACCTGGTCGCGCGTGCTCAGGGCAAGAAGAACTCCCTGATTGTGGCGGCAGACCACATCACCGATGCAGGCAACTTTGGCGCGATCGTCAGAAGCGCGGAGGTCGTCGGCGCCGATGGCGTGTTGATTCCCAACAAACGCGCCGCGCGCGTCACGACGGCGACGTACAAGACGTCTGCAGGGGCCGTATCGCATCTGCCGATCGCGATGGAGGCCAACCTCGCCAATGCGCTCAACTCGCTCAAGGCCGAGGGCTACTGGGTCGTCGGGGCAAGCGAGCATGCGCAGTCCGTCTTGTGGGACGCACCCATGAACGGGCGAATCGTCTTGGTCATGGGCTCCGAGGGCAAGGGGCTGTCGCAGCTCACGCTCAAGACCTGCGACCTGCTCGTCAAGCTCCCGCAAGTCGGCAAGGTCGAGTCACTCAACGTCGCCCAGGCGACGACTGCCCTGTGCTACGAATGGATGAGGCAATGCAGCGTCGAAAAGTCCTGATCATCGACGGCTACAACGTAATCCGCAACAACGAGCGCTATGCGAGCACCCAAAAGGACTACGCGAGCGGCGAGGGCTGGAACGACGCGCGCGACGCGCTCGTCAACGACGCGGCCTACCTGGCGCAGGACCGCTACGAGCGCTGCACCGTCGTGTTCGACGCGGCGGGCAACGCCGCTTCAAGTGGCAAGCCGGTCAGAAAGGCGGGCATAGACGTCGTGTTCTCGCCACATGGCGTGAGCGCGGACTCGGTCATCGAGCGCCTTGCCCACGAGGCGCGCGAGGAGGGTTTCGAGGTCGTCGTCGTATCCTCTGACTTCGCCATCCAGTCAACCGTCTATGGCGGGGGAGTCACGCGCATGTCGGCGGCGGGCTTCGCCTTGGACAGCAGCCATTCCGAGCAGGACTGGCGCAACGAGGCCAAGCAGCCCTCGCACGTAAAGAACACGGTGGCCGAGCGCATCGACCCCGAGGTGGCAAAAAAGCTCGAGCGATTTGTTCGCGGCCAGCAAAGCCTGTGATAAACTTCCTTGCGCGACAAGCCAGCGTGGCGCAACGGTAGCGCGGTGGTTTTGTAAACCATATGTTGCAGGTTCGATTCCTGTCGCTGGCTCCAGTCGCGTACTCGGGAGCCTCCGATATGGCAAGAACAGACATATGGATACACCCGGATGCGTGTATAGAGCGTTTTTTCGTTGACATTACGGAAGTTGCGCGGTAATATTCTCGACCGCCGCGCGACGATTGAAAAAGCGCGAGCACGCAGCTTGAAAAGCGTATACAGTTAGTGAGTTTCAAACTTGGGCGTGTGCCGGAGCGGTTAATCGGGACGGGCTGTAAACCCGTTGGCTTTGCCTACCATGGTTCGAATCCATGCGCGCCCACCACTACATGCCTGTGTAGCTCAGGGGTAGAGCACTTCCTTGGTAAGGAAGAGGCCATCGGTTCAAATCCGATCACAGGCTCCATCTTTTCAAGTTCCAAAACCTGGCGGTGTAGCTCAGTTGGTAGAGCACACGGTTCATACCCGTGCTGTCACTGGTTCGAGTCCAGTCGCCGCTACCATGAATCTTTCGTTGAATTCAAATCAACGTATTTATAATAAAAGCAATAACGTTTCGCTTCGGCGAATACGCAAAGCAATGTACCTATTAGGAGGATACGATGGCAAAGGAAAAGTTCGAGCGTACCAAGCCGCATGTAAACATTGGTACCATCGGTCATGTTGACCATGGCAAGACCACTCTTACTGCCGCTATTTCCAAGACCCTGTCTCAGAACGATGGTTCTCACGGCACTGCCCATGCAGACTTCACTGCATTCGAGGACATCGACAAGGCCCCGGAAGAGCGTGAGCGCGGTATCACGATCTCCATTGCACACATTGAGTACGAGACCGACAAGCGCCACTATGCGCATGTCGACTGCCCTGGTCATGCTGACTACGTCAAGAACATGATCACCGGCGCTGCTCAGATGGACGGTGCCATCCTCGTCATCGCTGCCACCGACGGCCCTATGGCCCAGACTCGTGAGCACATCCTGCTCGCCCGTCAGGTCGGCGTTCCTTACATCGTTGTTTTCCTCAACAAGTGCGATATGGTCGACGACGAGGAGCTCATTGACCTCGTCGAGATGGAGACCCGCGACCTCCTCACCGAGTACGGCTTCCCCGGAGACGACACCCCGATCATCCGTGGCTCCGCACTCAAGGCCCTCGAGGGCGATCCCAAGTGGCAGGAGAAGATCTGGGAGCTCATGGACACCATCGATGAGTACATCCCCACTCCCGACCGCGACGTCGACAAGCCGTTCCTGATGGCTGTCGAGGACGTCTTCACCATCACCGGCCGCGGCACCGTTGCCACGGGTCGTGTCGAGCGCGGCGTCTGCAAGGTCAACGACGAGGTCGAGATTGTCGGCATCAAGGACACCCAGAAGACCGTCGTTACCGGCGTCGAGATGTTCCGCAAGCTGCTCGACGAGGCTGAGGCTGGCGACAACGTCGGTCTGCTGCTCCGCGGCATCAAGCGCGAGGACATCGAGCGTGGTCAGGTCGTGTGCAAGCCGGGTTCCGTTACCCCGCACAAGATCTTCAAGGGCCAGGTCTATGTCCTGACCAAGGATGAGGGTGGCCGTCACACGCCGTTCTTCACCAACTATCGTCCGCAGTTCTACTTCCGCACGACCGACATCACGGGTACCGTTACCCTGCCTGACGGCGTCGAGATGGTTATGCCTGGCGACAACGTTGAGATCAAGGGCGAGCTGATTCACCCGGTCGCAATGGAGGAAGGCCTCCGCTTCGCAATCCGTGAGGGTGGCCGCACCGTTGGTTCTGGCCGCGTTACCGAGATCATCGAGTAACTCAGCTGAGTGTTAATTCGCAGCAATGCCCGGCGGTTTATCGCCGCCGGGCCTGCTTGCTGCTTTAGGAGGATTTACATGCGCACGTTGGTCACTTTGGCCTGCACCGAGTGCAAGCGCCGCAATTACACGACCAAGAAAAACAAGCAGAACAATCCTGAGCGCATCGAGCTCAAGAAGTACTGCCGTTGGTGTGGTCATCACACGCTTCATCGCGAGACTCGCTAAGTGTGATACGCTTCATCAAGCGAAGTTTGTAGGCACAGGCCAGTAGCTCTAATTGGTAGAGCGCCGGTCTCCAAAACCGGATGTTGGGGGTTCGAGTCCCTCCTGGCCTGCCAGAAATTTTTCAATGCCAGTCAAACTTTTGATTGGCATTTTTTAACGAGGCGATATTTTCGCCCTGGTTCGATCGGACTGAGATGGCTCAGAGGAAACACAAAAAAAGAAAACAGCACACCAAGTCCAAATCTGCTGCAAGCCAGCAGATTCTTGCGTCTGAGGAAGTTTCTCAGAAGGCAGACGAAAAGAAGAAGGGCTTCTTCTCCAAAGACAAGTCCGCAAAGGCTGTCGAGAAGAAGAAAGAGGCCAAGCCTGCCAAGGGCGCAAACGGCAAGCCTGCCAAGCCCGGTACCTGGACGCGCTTCAAGAACTACGTGAAGGCGGTCCGTACCGAGATGCAGCGCGTCGTCTGGCCGACTCGCCCCGAGCTCGTCAACGCGAGCCTTATCGTCATCGGCGCAATCGTTTTCTTCGGAGTGTTCATCGCCATCATCGACAATGTCATCATTTTGCCGCTGAGCTGGATTTCTTCTTTGGGAGCATAAACAGATATGGGTAGAAAATGGTACGTAGTTCATACCTATTCTGGGTATGAGAACAAGGTCAAGACGAACATCGAGCACCTCAAGGAAACGCAGGGTCTCGAGGAGAACATCTTCGACATCTTGATTCCCACCGAAGAGGTCACCGAGCTCAAGGAAGGCGGCCGTCGCGTCACCTCCGAGAAGAAGGTCCTTCCCGGGTATGTTTTGATTCGCGCCAACATGGACGCGCGCACGCAGGTCGCCATTCGCAACACGCCTGGCGTCACTGGCTTCGTCGGTTCTGAAGGCCAGCCCGAGCCGCTGACGCGCGAGGAGTTCAACAAGCTCACCAAGCGCGTGAGTCCCGAGCGTCCCAAGAAGACGACTACCGACCTCACCGAGGGGCAGGTCGTCAAGGTCGTCAGCGGACCTCTTGCCGATTTCGACGGCACGGTGTCCGAGGTCAACGCAGAGGCCGGCAAGGTCAAGGTTCTCGTCTCCATCTTTGGCCGCGAGACTCCTGTCGAGCTTGGCTTTGACCAGGTGGCAAAGATCTAAGTTTGGAAGAAATGCGCAAACCTCCGCGCCTCTATGTGGATGAGGGCTTCTCACGGGGTTTTGTGCTTTTCATATAGAGCATCAACAAGTACCGCGTTTACAGTAAGGAACAGCAATGGCTAAGAAGAATAAAGAGGTCGCAGGCTTTATCAAGCTGCAGATCCCTGCTGGTCAGGCTAACCCGGCTCCGCCAGTAGGCCCCGCTCTCGGCGCCCAGGGCGTCAACATCATGCAGTTCTGCCAGGCATTCAACGCCGCCACGCAGGACAAGGGTAACACCATCATCCCGGTCGAGATCACGGTCTACGAAGACAAGACCTTCGACTTCGTCTGCAAGACCCCGCCGGCGGCAGTCCTCATCAAAGAGGCGCTGCACCTCAAGTCCGGTTCTGCGGTCCCGCAGTCTGACAAGGTCGGCACGCTCACCAAAGAGCAGCTCCAGCAGATCGCAGAGACCAAGCTGCCCGACCTGAACGCGAACGACATCCACGCCGCGATGAAGATCGTCGCCGGCACTGCCCGTTCCATGGGCGTCCTCATCGAAGAAGGTGCGCTCGACTAGCAATCAGCAATGCGCAGCGCATTGCTCGTCTAAGTGGGAGAGCCAAAGGCTCGTATGTACCACAAGGAGGTTATTTCATGGCTAAGCACGGCAAGAAGTACCAGGCAGCCCTCGAGAAGGTCGAGGCTGACAAGTTCTACACCCCGATGGAGGCTGCAAAGCTCGCCAAGGAGATTTCCACGGCGAACTTCGACGAGAGCGTCGAGGCCCATTTCCGTCTGAACGTCGACACCCGTCAGGCAGATCAGCAGGTCCGCGGTTCCATCTCGCTGCCCAACGGCACCGGCAAGACCGTCCGCGTCGCCGTCTTTGCCGAGGGCGACAAGGCCAAGGAGGCAGAGGAGGCCGGTGCTGACGTCGTCGGTTCTGACGACCTCGTTGCCGATATCCAGGCTGGCAACATCAACTTCGACGCTGCCATCGCCACGCCGGACATGATGTCCAAGGTCGGCCGACTCGGCAAGATCCTCGGCCCGCGCGGCATGATGCCCAACCCCAAGCTCGGCACCGTCACCCCCGACGTCGCCAAGGCTGTCAAGGAAGTCAAGGGCGGCAAGGTCGAGTACCGCGCAGACCGTTACGGTATCTGCCATGTCACCATTGGCAAGGTCTCCTTCGAGGCTACCGCACTCGCAGAGAACTACGGCGCGCTCTACGACGAGATCCTTCGCGTGAAGCCGTCCTCTGTTAAGGGCCGCTATGTCAAGTCCGTCACCTTCTCCACGACGATGGGCCCTGGCATTCCGGTTGCCACCGAGATCACCAGGGAATACACGGCAGAATAAGTTTTACTTGCCATAAAGCCCAAACTGTTCTATCATCGCTGCGCTCGTCTTATGACGGGCGCTTTGATTAGCAAGCTTACCCGCTACCGCAGACAGCCGGTGCCTCACATACGAGGCTCAAAGGAGAGCTACTCCACCCGCCGAGGTGGTCGTGCATAACGCGCCAATAAGGCTGTGTACTTCATGTCGACCTCCACTGTGACCCAGCGGGGGTCGATTTGTATGAAGGGAGGTGCACATGCCTACACAGGAAAAAGTTCAGCAGGTTGCCGAGATCACCGAAAAGCTCCAGAACATGGCTGGTGTGTGGTTCATCGATGCTCGTGGTCTGACCGTCAAGGAGACCCAGGAGCTTCGTCGCAGCATCCGTCAGGCTGGCGGTTCCATGCATGTCTACAAGAACAAGCTGGCCCGCATCGCTTTGAAGGGTCTCGAACTTCCGGAGTGCGCAGACGTTCTGGCTGGTCCGACCGCCTTCGTCTTCTGCGACGATGACGTCGCGGCGCCGGCAAAGGCCGTCAAGGATTTCATGAAGGAGCATGAGGCTCTGGAGATGAAGGGCGGCGTCGTCGACGGTGCTCAGGTTTCCGTCGAGGATGCACTCAAGATTGCAGAGCTCCCCACCAAAGATCAGCTCATCGCAATGCTCCTCAGCACGATGCAGGCACCGATCACCGGTCTTGCTCGCGTCTGCAATGGCCCCATCGAGTCTTTCGCTCGCGTGGTCAAGGCTATCGCGGACAAGCAGGCTGCATAAGCCCGCACAAGGTATTGATGTTTATAGGGCGGCATAAGCGTGCCGCCTAGATTGAAAGGTTTTTAACATGACCAAGGAAGAAATTCTTGAAGGTATCAAGGGTCTGACCGCTCTCGAGCTTTCCGAGCTCGTTCATGACCTCGAGGAAGAGTTCGGCGTCTCCGCTGCTGCTCCTGTCGCCGTTGCCGCTGCTCCTGCTGCTGGCGCTGCTGAGGCTGCCGAGGAGAAGACCGACTTCGACGTTGTTCTCGAGTCGTTCGGCGACAACAAGATCGCTGTCATCAAGGTTGTCCGCGAGGTCACCTCTCTGGGCCTCAAGGAGGCCAAGGCTCTCGTCGAGTCCGCTCCGTGCAACGTTCTCGAGGGTGCCTCCAAGGACGACGCAGAGGCTGCTAAGGAGAAGTTCGAGGCTGCTGGCGCTGTCATCACCCTCAAGTAAATCTCGCTTCAGAGATATCTTTTGGAAAGGCCACCCGATGGGGTGGCCTTTTCTTTTGCGATAACGCCCCATACGAGCAATGCTATCCTCAGTTCAGACAACTGGTTCGGTCGTTTCTTTGGAGGCATGGCTATGCTCGAGAGCATCGATTTGAAGAAAAGACTCAAGAAAGAGGACTACGAGCGCGAGAAGAAGCGCCTCGCCGACGAGCTCATGTGCTTGCAGCAGCAATGCGTGAGCGAGAAGCTCCCCGTCGTCATCTGCGTGGATGGCTGGGGCGCGTCAGGCAAGGGCACGACCATCTCTAAGCTCGTCAAAGACCTCGACCCGCGCTCGTTTCGGGTCTACTCCATGGCCGCTCCCACGCAGCAGGAGCGCCGCTACCCGTTCATGACGCGCTACTGGGAGCGCGTCGGCCAGCACGGCACCATCACCATCTTCGACAGGAGCTGGTACGGCGAGGCCATGAAGATCCTCATGCACGACTACCCCTTCCCGAACAAGGGCAAGAAGGGCAAGGCTCCCCATCCGCTCCTGCGCGACACGGGCGATTTTGCCGTGACGGGAACGGGCGGCACGATCGGCCTGTACGCCGAGTCCGCGCATCTGTTCGAGAGGCAGCTCATCAACGACGGCTACCTCATCATCAAATGCTTCTTCCACGTGAGCAAGCAGGCCCAGAAGGAGCGGATCGACAAGCTGTGCGAAGACGAGAGCACGTCGTGGCGCGTGACGGATTCCGACATACGGCAGAACAAGCACTATGACGAGTACTACCCGATCATCGACACGCTGCTCGAGCGCACGAATGCGGCCGACAGCATGTGGCATCTCATCCCCGCCGACAACCAGCGCGTCCGCAGGATCGCCTTCATGCAGGCGATTGCCGACGAGATGCGCGAGGCGCTCGAGCGCAAGCGCCTGCGCGATGAGAACCCCGTGAAGATTCCCGAGAGCTTCCCGCTGCCGCATTCGCGCTACACGCTGCTCGAGGCGCCCGATGTCGAGGAGCTCTCGCATACCCTCTCGATTGACGAGCAGACCTACGTCGAGGAGCTCAAGCAGGAGCAAGACAAGCTCAGCGCCCTGCAGATGAAGCTCTACCACCGAGGCATCCCGATGATGATCGTGTTTGAGGGCTGGGATGCCGCGGGCAAGGGCGGCGCCATCAAGCGCGTCGCCTCGGCACTCGATGCGCGCGATTACCGCGTCGTCCCGAGCGCGGCCCCCACACGCGAGGAAAAGGAGCACCCGTTCCTCTGGCGCTACTGGAAGAACCTGCCCAAGAGCGGGCATGTGTGCATTTACGACCGCTCGTGGTACGGGCGCGTCATGGTCGAGCGGATCGAGGGGTTCTGCACGGACGAGGACTGGCGCCGCGCGTTCGAGGAGATCAACGACTTCGAGTGGGAGATGTACCGCTCGGGGACTCTGGTCGTCAAGTTCTGGATCAACGTGAGCCAAGACGAGCAGCTCGTGCGTTTCAACGAGCGCAAGAACAATCCCGAGAAGGCCTGGAAGCTCACGGACGAGGACTGGCGCAACCGCGAGAAGTACCCGCAGTACCGTCAGGCCATCAACGACATGTTCCGCCTGACCTCGACGAACTTCGCCCCGTGGCACTACGTGGAGTCGGACGACAAGAAGTACGCGCGTATCAAGGTCCTCAAGACCATCAACGCCGCCATCGAGAAGCGTCTGAAGGAGAAGTAGCCGATGCCTAAGCTGGGGATCATCTCAGACACGCACGGCAGGCTGCCGGATGCGGTGTTCGACGCGTTTGCGGACGTCGACACCATCATCCACGCGGGCGACATCTGCGCCGAGTCGGTGCTGTGGGAGCTCGAGTCGATCGCGAAGACCATCGCCGTGCTCGGAAACTGCGATAGGAGCGATTACGGCAGCAGCGTGCGCGCCGAGTGCCGTCCCGTGATAGGCGGGGTGCGCATCTGGGTCGCGCACTTCCCGGAAGACGCCATAGCCGCGGCGCGCTCGGGTGCCTACGAGCTGGCAATCCACGGCCACACGCACGTCCCGCGCGACGAGGTGATTGGGTCGTGCCGCGTGCTCAACCCGGGCAGCGCCTGTCGGCCGCGCGGAGGGTCCAAGGCAAGCGTGATGACCGTGGAGGTGGCAGAGGGCAAAGTAGGCCCGTCGCGCCTGATAGAGCTGTGAGCGGTGCGGCACATCCGTGCGATGCAGAGGAGGGGGAGCGTCCAGAGGGGCGCTCCCCCTCGTCGTCTGTTCGAGGCAATGCGAGGCCCAACAACACAACTCCTCCAAAAAATAAAGCCTTGAATTTCAACTTGCCGAAAAATTTAGACCGTTTACGGTCTTTGTAGAGTTGTGGGTGTCGTTGGGCAAATTAATTCTTGACTTTACTCATGGTCGCGCATATGGTCTAGGTCCTATGACTTCGAAAAAAGCATAGGCGTTTTCAATAGAAAACCATGTTTGAAGGAGGGAACGCTTAAGTGGCGACCACCGAAACTGTGTCCAAGCCGAACATCTATCGCGACCGTCTGAGTTTTGCGAAGATCCCCGCGGTTATGGACGTCCCCAATCTTATCTCCATTCAGACCGATTCGTTCAAGAAGTTCATGACAGAGGGGCTCGACGAGGCATTCCAGAGCATGTCCCCGATCGAGAACACCTCCAAGAGCCTGATGGTCGAGTTCGGCGAGCACGAGTTCGGCGACCCGAAGCACTCCGTCGAGGAGTGCAAGAAGCGCGACATCTCGTATCAGGCACCCCTGTTCGTCGACATCCGCTTCATCAACAAAGAGACGGGCGAGATGCAGGAATCCAACGTCTTCATGGGCGATTTCCCGCTCATGACCGACCGCGGCACCTTCATCATCAACGGCACCGAGCGCGTCGTCGTCTCCCAGCTCGTCCGCTCCCCGGGCGTCTACTTCTCCTCCGAACGTGACAAGACCTCCGACAAGATGATCTACAACGCCAAGGTCATCCCGGCGCGCGGCGCCTGGCTCGAGTTCGAGACCGACAAACGCGACACGCTCTCCATCCGCATCGATCGCAAGCGCAAGCAACCGGCGACGCTGCTGCTGCGCGCCTTCGGCATTGCCGAGACCCGCGAAGAGATCATCGAGCTCCTCGGCGACGGCGAGATGGTGCAGCGCACCCTCGAGAAGGACGCCACCACCACGAGAGAAGAGGCGCTCATAGAGCTGTACCGCCGCCTGCGCCCGGGCGAGCCGCCCACCGTAGATTCCGCGCGCAGCCTGCTCGAGGGCCTGTTCTTCAACGCGCAGCGCTACGACCTCGCCGATGTCGGCCGCTACAAGATCAACAAGAAGCTCGGCCTCGAAAGCGACTCCTCGACGCTGACCGTCGACGACATCGTTACCTCGATGCGCTACATCATCAACCTCGCCGAAGGCAAGAGCGGGTATCAGACCGACGATATCGACCACTTTGGCAACCGTCGTATCCGCACGGTCGGCGAGCTCATCAAAAACCAGTTCCGCATCGGCATCAGCCGCATGGAGCGCGTAGTGCGCGAGCGCATGTCCACGTTTGATCCCGAGGACATCTCTCCGCAGTCGCTCATCAACATCCGCCCGATCGTCGCGGCCATCAAGGAGTTCTTCGGCTCCTCGCAGCTGTCCCAGTTCATGGACCAGACGAACCCCGCCGCAGGCATCACCCACAAGCGCCGTCTGTCCGCACTCGGCCCGGGCGGCTTGTCGCGCGAACGCGCAGGCTTCGAGGTACGCGACGTCCATACGTCCCACTACGGCCGCATGTGCCCGATTGAGACGCCTGAAGGCCCGAACATCGGCCTGATCGGCTCTCTGGCAACCTACGCCCGCGTCAACGACTTCGGCTTCATCGAGACCCCGTACCGTCGCGTCGTCGACGGCAAGGTGACCGACGACGTCGACTACCTGACGGCCGACGAGGAGGAGAACTACTCCATCGCCCAGGCAAACGAGCCGTTCAACCCCGACACCCGCGAGTTCGGGCACTTCGATGACGACGGTACCTTCATCAAGGCCAAGCGCGCCGTCTGCCGTACGAAGAACTCCGACGGCATCTTCGGCGACCCGGCAGAGGTGCCGGTCGAGGACGTCCAGTACATGGACGTTTCCCCGCGCCAGATGAACTCCGTCGCAACCGCGCTCATCCCGTTCCTCGAGCACGACGACGCAAACCGCGCGCTCATGGGCTCCAACATGCAGCGTCAGGCAGTGCCGCTGCTGCGTCCGCAGGCACCGCTCGTCGGCACCGGCCTCGAGCACCGTATCGCGACCGACTCCGGTGAGCTGCCGCTGGCCAAGCACGCCGGCGTGGTCACCTACGTCGACGGCGCCCGCATCGAGGTCACCACGGACGAGGGCGACACCGACGTCTACGAGCTGCCCAAGTTCCAGCGCTCCAACCAGAGCGGCTGCATCAACTACAAGCCGCTCGCACGCTACGGCGACGAGGTCCAGCCGGGCGACGCCCTGGCGGACGGCCCGTCTACCGACCATGCCGAGCTGGCTTTGGGCCAGAACCTCATGATCGCCTACATGCCGTGGGAAGGCTACAACTACGAGGACGCCATCATCATCTCCGAGCGCGTCGTCGCAGAAGACCTGCTCACGTCCATCCACATCTCCGAGTACGAGCTCGACGCACGCGACACCAAGCTCGGTCCCGAAGAGATCACGCGCGAGATTCCGAACCTGTCCGAGGACATGCTCGCCAACCTCGATATCGACGGCGTCATCCGCATCGGCGCCGAGGTGCACCCGGGCGATGTCCTGGTCGGCAAGGTCACGCCGAAGGGCGAAACCGAGCTCACGGCCGAGGAGCGCCTGCTGCGCGCCATCTTCGGCGAGAAGGCCCGCGAGGTCCGCGACACGTCCCTGAAGATGCCCCACGGCGCTTCAGGCCGCGTCATCGGCATCTCGCAGTTCTCGCGCGAGGCCGGCGACGAGCTGGCCCCGGGCGTCAACGAGCTCGTCCGCATTTACGTCGCGCAGAAGCGCAAGGTGCAGCAGGGCGACAAGCTCTCCGGCCGCCACGGCAACAAGGGCGTCATCTCGCGTGTCCTGCCGGTCGAGGACATGCCCTACATGGCAGACGGCACGCCGGTCGACGTCATCTTGAACCCCCTGGGCGTTCCGTCCCGTATGAACGTCGGTCAGCTGCTCGAGAACCATCTGGGCTGGGCCGCGCTCAACGGTTGGAACGACGAGGGCGACGAGCCGGTCGAAGGCCCGTTCTTCGTGTCGACGCCAATCTTTGACGGCGCCACCGAGGAAGAGATCTCCGACGTCATCTTGAAGGGCAACAAGAATCGCATCGCCAAGGCTCAGAAGAAGTATGGCGACAAGTTCTACCTGCCGTTCGTGGCGCAGGTGTCCGAGCACGGCAAGACCGACCTGTACGACGGCCGCACGGGCGAGAAGTTCCGCGAGCCCATCACCGTCGGCCAGACCTACATGCTCAAGCTGAACCACATGGTCGACGACAAGATCCACGCTCGCTCGACGGGCCCCTACAGCCTCATCACCCAGCAGCCGCTGGGCGGCAAGGCGCAGTTCGGCGGCCAGCGCTTCGGCGAGATGGAGGTTTGGGCACTGTACGCGTACGGTGCGGCAAACGTCCTGCAGGAGATGATGACCATCAAGTCCGACGATACGGCCGGCCGCGTCAAGGCGTACGAGGCGATCGTCAAGGGCGAGAACATCCCCGCATCCGAGGTCCCCGAGTCCTTCAAGGTTCTGGAGAAGGAAATGAAGGGCCTGTGCCTCGACGTCGAGCTCGTCGGCCACAACACCGACGCGCGTCCCGACGACGCCAACGAGGATACCGATATCTTGCAGCTTCCTGCTGAAGGCGAGGAGCCCAGCGAGGGGGCAGTCGACGCGCTCGACGCTCTGGCCGATGGCCTCGCTCAGCTCAACAACGAGGAAGAAGACGTGAACGAAACGATTAACGACATCGAGGGGGAGGAGTAAGGAATGACGTCTGTATTCGATGTAAACAACTTCGACGAGTTCCACATTGGCCTTGCCAGCGCCGAGACGATCCGCTCCTGGTCCCACGGCGAAGTGAAGAAGCCCGAGACGATCAACTACCGCACCCTCAAGCCCGAGAAGGACGGCCTGTTCTGCGAGAAGATCTTTGGCCCCACCAAGGACTGGGAGTGCGCCTGCGGCAAGTACAAGCGCATCCGCTTCAAGGGCATCGTCTGCGAGCGCTGCGGCGTCGAGGTCACGCGCTCCAAGGTGCGCCGCGAGCGTATGGGCCACATCGAGCTCGCCGCTCCGGTCAGCCATATCTGGTACTTCAAGGGCTCCCCGTCGCGCCTGGGCTACCTGCTCGACATCTCCCCGAAGGACCTGGAGAAGGTCCTGTACTTCGCGAGCAACATCATCACCTGGGTTGACGAGGAAGCACGAGAGGAAGACGCAGAGGAGCTCAAGGAAGAGCTGGCCGCTCAGCTCGAAGAGCTCGACGCCGAGCGCGACCGCCTGATCGAGCTCACGCGCCACCAGAGCACCGAGTACCTCAACGAAGAGGGCGAGCGTGAGTACGACGAAGACGATCTCATGACGCCCGACGAGGTCGAGCGCGAGATCGAGGACCTGCGTGACGACTTCGAGGAGCGCAAGGACCTGCGTTCCGAGGCGCTCGACATGTTCCTCAAGATCGAACCGAAGATGCTCATCGCCGACGAGGCGCTCTATCGCGAGATGCGCACGAACTACCGCGACTACTTCCGCGGCGGCATGGGCGCGGAGTCCGTCCGCGACCTGCTCGATGCCGTCGACCTCGAGGCGACTGCTGAAGAGCTCCGCGAGACCATCAAGACCGGCAAGGGCCAGAAGCGCGCGAAGGCCGTCAAGCGCCTGAAGGTCGTAGAGGCCTTCCTGCGCAGCGACAACGAGCCGCACGACATGATCCTCGACGTCATCCCGGTCATCCCGCCCGACCTGCGCCCGATGGTGCAGCTCGACGGCGGCCGCTTCGCGACCTCCGACCTGAATGACCTGTACCGCCGCGTCATCAACCGCAACAACCGCCTGAAGAAGCTGCTCGACCTGTCGGCCCCCGAGATCATCGTCAACAACGAGAAGCGCATGCTGCAAGAGGCAGTCGACGCCCTGTTCGACAACGGCCGTCGCGGCCGTCCGGTCGTCGGCCCCGGCAATCGCCCGCTCAAGTCGCTCGCCGACATGCTCAAGGGCAAGCAGGGCCGCTTCCGCCAGAACCTGCTCGGCAAGCGCGTCGACTACTCCGGCCGTTCCGTCATCTGCGTTGGCCCGCAGCTCAAGATCTACCAGTGCGGCGTTCCCAAGCAGATGGCCCTCGAGCTGTTCAAGCCGTTCGTGATGAAGCGCCTGGTCGAGCTCGAGCATGCGGCAAACATCAAGGCTGCCAAGCGCATGGTCGATCGCGGCGCATCCGTCGTCTGGGACGTCCTCGAAGAGGTCATCACGGACCATCCCGTCATGCTCAACCGCGCGCCAACCCTGCACCGTCTGGGCATCCAGGCGTTCGAGCCGGTCTTGGTGGAAGGCAAGGCAATCCGCCTGCACCCGCTCGTCTGCACCGCCTTCAACGCCGACTTCGACGGTGACCAGATGGCAATTCACGTGCCGCTGTCTTCCGAGGCGCAGGCCGAGGCGCGCGTGCTCATGCTCTCGTCCAACAACATCAAATCGCCGGCACACGGCAAGCCGCTCACCATCCCGACGCAGGATATGATCATCGGCATGTACTACCTCACGTCCGCCCGCGATGGGTTCCCGGGCGAGGGGCGCGTGTTCATGGACTTCAAGGACGCGCAAAACGCCTATGACTCCCGTGCGGACGTTGACCTGCAGGCCAAGATCAAGGTGCGTCTCAAGTACGACACCAAGGTCGAGGTCGAGTACGGCATGTACGACGAGCACAAGGCCGGCGAGCTGATCGAGACCACCATCGGCCGCATCATCTTCAACGGCGTGCTGCCCAAAGACCACGCCTACATCAACCACATCATGGACAAGGGCGAGGTCAGCAAGCTCATCGAAGATTGCGCCAACCGCTACCCGACGCCCGAGATGATGCAGATCCTCGACGGCCTGAAGGCCATCGGATATCACTACGCCACGCGCGCCGGCATCACCGTCTCCGTCTACGACGCGACGATCCCGCCCCAGAAAGACGAGATCCTCGCCGCCGCCGACGCAGAGGTCGACGCGGTCCAGGAAGACTACGAGATGGGCTTCATGAGCGACGCCGAGCGCCATCGCAAGGTCGTCGACATCTGGACCCGCGCAACCGACGAGGTCGGAGACGCGATGGGCGAGAACTTCGATCGCTTCAACCCCATCTACATGATGGCGTACTCCGGCGCTCGAGGTAACATCAAGCAGATTCGCCAGCTCGCAGGCATGCGCGGCCTCATGGCCGACCCGCAGGGCGAGATCATCGACCGTCCTATCAAGGCGAACTTCCGCGAAGGCCTGACCGTTCTCGAGTACTTCGTCTCCACGCACGGTTCCCGAAAGGGCATGGCGGATACGGCGCTTCGTACCGCCGACTCCGGCTACCTCACCCGTCGTCTCGTCGACGTCGCGCAAGACGTCATCGTGCACGAAGAGGACTGCGGCACCAGCGATGGCGTCGATACGCCCGTGCTCAACGACAAAGGCGCGCTTGACATCAACCTGGTGGGCCGTTGCCTTGCCGAGGACGTCGTCGCCCCCGAGACGGGCGAGGTCCTTCTCGCCGCCGGCGCCTACATCGAGAACAAAGAGCAGCTCTCCGAGTTCGCGAACAACAACGTCGAGACGGTCAAGATCCGCAGCCTGATGACCTGCCATACCAAGCACGGCGTGTGCCAGAAGTGCTACGGCTACGACCTGGCGGCGGGCCGTCCGGTCAATCTTGGCACTGCCGTCGGCATCATCGCCGCCCAGTCCATCGGCGAGCCCGGCACCCAGCTGACGATGCGCACGTTCCACGCAGGCGGCGTCGCCGGCGAGGACATCACCCAGGGTCTTCCGCGTGTCACCGAGCTTTTCGAGGCGCGCAAGCCCAAGGGCCTTGCCGTGCTGGCCGAGATTGCGGGCACCCTGCAGATCACGAGCACCAAGGACAGCCGCACTCTCACCATCAGCAACGAGGACGGCGAGGTCCGCGAGTACGAGACGTCTGCACGCGCTCAGCTCATGCCCGGCATCTCCGACATGTGCACCGTCAAGGTCGGCCAGCAGCTGACCAAGGGCTCGATCGACCCGCACGAGCTGCTGCGTCTCACCGACGTCAACACCACGCTGCGCTACATCGTCGACCAGGTCCAAAACGTCTACACCTCCCAGGGCGTCGACATCAACGACAAGCACATCGAGGTCATCGCGCGCCAGATGCTCCGCAAGGTCACGGTCACCGATCCCGGTAGCTCCGTGTACCTGCCCGGTGCCCAGGTCAACCGCTACGATTTCGAGGAAGAGGCCGAGCGCGTCATGCTCGAGGGCGGCGTTGCCCCCACGGCGCGTCCGCTGATCCTCGGCATCACCAAGGCATCCCTCGCCACCGAGTCGTTCCTGTCTGCCGCCTCGTTCCAGGAGACCACCAAGGTTCTGACCGACGCCGCAATCGAGGGCAAGGTCGACCACCTCGTCGGCCTGAAGGAGAACGTCATCATCGGCAAGCTGATCCCCGCTGGCACTGGTCTGCCGGAGGTTGAGGAAGAGCTCGTCCAGGCTGAGATCGCCCGTGACGCTGCCGAAGCCGCCTACGACCACTAATCCATAAAAAGTAAAATGCCCCACCGCTAACCCGCGGTGGGGCATTTTTGGTGGTGCCCATCCGTCCACGATTGACACACACTTGTAAAACGGTTATAATAAATTAACCAGACCATGCAAAGGGAAGTGACACCATGCTGTTCCTGCAATACCCGCCGTGTTCTACCTGCCAAAAGGCCAAAAAATGGCTGGACGACCACGGCATTGCCTACACCGCCCGCCATATCAAGGCGGATAATCCTACCGCCGACGAGCTGCGTGCCTGGATTGCCCAAAGCGGCCTGCCCATCAAGCGGTTCTTCAACACCAGCGGCCTTGTCTACAAAAATTTGGGTCTGAAAGACAAGCTGCCCACCATGACCGAGGACGAGCAGATCGCCCTGCTGGCATCGGACGGTATGCTCGTCAAGCGCCCCCTGCTGGTGGCGGACGACTTCGTCCTGCCCGGCTTCAAACCCGCCGAATGGGAGAAGGCGCTTTTGTAAACGCATATCCTCTGTTCTGCAAAACCATATCAATAAGGAGAAAACCATGGCTGAAATTTTAAAAGACCGCAGCGAACTCGACACGCAGTTCCAGTGGGACCTGACCCCGATGTTTGAGAACGACGACGCCTGGGAAGCCACCCTCGCCAGCCTCGACGCGGATATTGAGAGTCTGTCCGCCTTTGCTGGCAAACTGAACGATGCCGTTACCATCGGTGCGTACCTCGATGCCTCCACCGAGGTGGGCCGCAAGGTCGAGCGCCTGTACTGCTATGCCTCCCAGCGCCACGACGAGGACACCCGCGACGACAAGGCTCAGAGTATGTATGCCCGCGTCGGCAGCAAGTACGTCAAGATGGCTGCCGCCCTGTCCTTCGCCCAGCCCGAAATCCTGTCCCTGCCCGAGGAGACGCTGACCGCCATCGTCAACGACCCCGCCGTCGCCGACTACAAGTTCAACCTCGAGGATCTGCTGCGCAGCAAGCCCCACACCCTGACCAAGGCTGAGGAAAAGCTGCTGGCCAGCTTTGGCGAGGTTATGTCCGCGCCCTCCGAGGCCTACCACAATTTGGAGGATGCCGACCTGCTGTTTGATGCCGTCAAGAACGGCGCAGGAGAGACTGTCGAGGTCACCGGCTCCAACTTTGTGCCTCTGGAAATGGGTACCGACCGTGTTCTGCGCGAGAACGCTTTCCACAGCTACTACAAGAGCTACCGCGAGCACATCAACACCTTCGCGGCCATGTACAGCGGCGCCATCAAGGCCGCCACCGCCGAGGCTGCTGCCCGCAATTATCCGTCCTCCCGCGCCATGGCTATGGCAGGGGAGAACGTGCCCGCCGAGGTCTATGACAACCTCATTGCGACCGTCCGCAAGCATATGCCCGCCATGCACCGCTATGTCCGCCTGCGCAAAAAGATGTTGGGCGTTGATGAGCTGCATTTCTACGACGTCTACGCCCCGCTGGTCGGCGACCTGAAAAAATCCTACACCTACGAGACCGCGCAGGAAATGGTGCTGAAAGCCGTTGCCCCCCTGGGCGAAGACTACCAGGAAACTGTCCGCAAGGCATACGCTGAACGTTGGATCGACGTTTACCCCAACCGCGGCAAGCGCGGCGGTGCCTACTCCGGCGGCTGCTATGACTCCAACCCCTATATCCTGCTGAATTTCAGCGGCACGCTGGACAGCGTCTCCACCCTGGCGCACGAGATGGGCCACACCATCCACAGCTGGCGATCCCGCCAGCACCAGCCGCCGCAGTACGCGGACTATACGCTGTTCGTCGCCGAGGTCGCGTCCACCGTCAACGAGAACCTGCTCATTGAGCAGCTGCTCCAGAACGAGAACGACCCCCAGACCCGCCTGTACCTGCTGAACCAGTACCTCGAGAACTTCAAGGGCACCGTCTACCGCCAGACGATGTTTGCCGAGTTCGAGCGCGAGGCCCACGCTATGGTGGAGCGCGGTGAGGCCCTGAACGCCGCCGCCCTGAACGCCCTGTACAAGCGCTTGGTCACGGACTACTTCGGCGACGACATGGTCATCGACGACGAGATCCAGTACGAGTGGGCGCGCATCCCGCACTTCTACCGCCCGTTCTACGTCTACAAGTACGCAACCGGCTACTCCACCGCCGTGGCTCTGTCCGAGGGCATCCTGAAAGAGGGCGAGCCCGCCGTCAAGCGCTACAAGGAGTTCCTCTCCATGGGCGGCAGCGCCTACCCGCTGGACGAGCTGCGCCACGCCGGTGTTGACCTGGCCACCCCGGCCCCAGTCGACGCTGCCCTCGAAAAGTTCGAGCGCATCCTCGATGACGCCGAAGCTACCCTGGCAAAGCTGCAGTAACAATAAAAAGGAAGGGGCACCCTCGCGGGTGCCCCTTTTGCTGTTATATAAGGTGTTACTTGCCAAGAACTGCCTTCACGTAGGCGGCTTCGCGGGCGGCTACCTGTGCCTGGAATGCCTTCACGGCATCGGCATAAGCGGCTTCGCGCTTGTCGGCTGCGGCCTGGGTAGCCTTACCGGCGGCAATCACAGCGGCCACTTTGGCGTCCGCCTCAGACTGAGCGGCCTTGCCGGCGGCGATCACGGCCAGACACTCTGCATCGGCCTTGGCCTGGGCAGCTTTAGCAGCCTTCAGGATCGCGGCACTGTCGGCGTCGGCCTTTGCCTTAGCCTGCTTGGAGTAGGCATTGACAGCGGCCGTGTAGGCGGCTTCTTTGGCGGCGATCTCCTGCTGATAGGCTTTCACGGCAGCGATGTAATCATCGTTGGCGTCCGCAAAAACAGGAACGGCGAACATGCAGACCATGCAGATG
>OLPZ01000713.1_pt1 | contig 25032 bp, 21 predicted proteins | sample 1672711 | NCBI WGS metagenome assembly OLPZ01 (sample SAMEA3136716, study PRJEB25190) | human gut metagenome
TGTCGGCGACATCACCGACTGGGGCGACCTCGCGTAAGCGAATTCACAGACTGATAAAACAGGGCGAAGTGATTCGCCCTGTGCCTGTATAGGAGAAAGATTTATGAAAAACTTTCGGGAAAACCTGATGCACATGGTATTTTTCCTCTGTGCACTGACCTCCATCTTCGCGGTGGTGCTCATCTGTATTTTCCTGTTTGCGAACGGTGTGCCTGCCATGAAGGAGATTGGCCTGCTGGACTTCCTCACCGGCGCAAAGTGGAAGCCGGGCAACGACATCTACGGCATTCTGCCGATGATCCTCGGCAGCCTCTACGTCACGGCGGGCGCAATCATCATCGGTGTGCCGATTGGACTTCTGACGGCGGTTTTTCTTGCAAAGTTCTGCCCGAAGGGTCTTTATAAGATTTTAAAGCCCGCAACGGAGCTGATGGCCGGTGTGCCGTCCGTTGTGTACGGCTTCTTCGGTCTCGTTGTTTTGGTGCCGCTTGTGCAGAACATTTTCGGCGTAGCGGGCAACACGATGCTGACAGCGTCCGTTTTGCTCGGCATTATGATCTTGCCGACAATCATCGGCGTTTCGGAAAGTGCCATTCGCGCCGTGCCGGACAGCTACTATGAAGGCTCTCTGGCGCTCGGCGCGAGCCATGAGCGCAGCGTGTTCTTTGCGACATTGCCGGCGGCGCGTTCCGGCATTTTGGCGGGTGTGGTGCTCGGCATCGGCCGTGCCATCGGCGAAACGATGGCGGTCGTCATGGTGGCGGGCAACAAGGCGCGTATGCCGCAGGGCCTGCTCGATGGCGTGCGCACCATGACGGCGAACATCGTTATGGAAATGGGCTATGCCACAGACCTGCACCGCGAGGCGCTCATTGCAACGGCGGTCGTGCTGTTCGTGTTTATCTTAATGATCAACGTTACGTTCTCGCTTCTGCGCAGAAAAGACAGGGCATGACCCGGAAAGGATACGGAAATGACTATGGAACGTACCTGTAAACCCGTGGCGGCGGAGACCATCAACAAGCTCACCTTCAAGGATAAAATGCGCGCGTATAAGCGCTCGCCGCTTTCGCTTATCTTACTGCTGCTTGTCTGCGGCGCGTCGCTCATCACGCTGCTGACGCTTTTATACCTTATCTTTTACATTCTTGTGAAGGGCATCCCGTATATCACACCGGATCTTTTCTCGTTCACCTATACATCGGATAATGTGTCGCTGATGCCGGCGCTGATTTCTACGGTCGTCATGACGATCATCGCGCTCGTTATTGCACTGCCGCTCGGCATCGGCGCGGCAATCTACTCTGTGGAATACGCAAAGCGCGGCAACAAGCTTGTGCAGCTCGTGCGCATCACGACCGAAACACTTTCGGGCATTCCGTCCATCGTGTACGGCCTGTTCGGCTATCTGTGCTTTGTGACGGCGCTGCACTGGGGCTATTCGCTGCTCGCCGGTGCGTTTACGGTCGCCATCATGATTTTGCCGCTTATCATGCGCACAACGGAGGAGGCGCTCATCTCGGTGCCGGATTCCTTCCGCGAGGGCAGCTTCGGGCTTGGCGCGGGCAGACTGCGCACGGTGTTTCACATCGTGCTGCCGAGCGCCGTGCCGGGCATTTTGTCCGGCGTGATTTTGGCCATTGGCCGCGTTGTGGGTGAATCCGCGGCGCTGATGTACACTGCGGGCTCCGTGGCGCAGATGCCGGGCCAGGCGGGCGGCGGTCTGTTCGATTCCGTGCGAACCCTCTCCGTGCACATGTATGTGCTTTCGAGCGAGGGCCTGCACATCGACAAAACGTATGCCACAGCGGTTGTGCTGCTTGTTATCGTCATCGGCATCAACGCACTGTCCTCGTTCGTCGCGAAGAAAATTACGAAGAAACAGGGCTAAAGCGAGCCTTTTAGAAAATCACACCAGAAAAAGATAGGGGAAACGATATGAGCTGTAAATTGGCAATCGAAGATCTGAATTTGTATTACGGCGATTTCCATGCGCTGAAATCCATCCATATGGAAATTCAGCCGAACGAGATCACCGCGTTCATCGGGCCTTCCGGCTGCGGCAAAAGTACGCTGCTGAAATCCTTGAACCGTATGAACGACCTCGTTGAGGGCTGCCGGATTACCGGCGCAGTAAAATTGGACGGCGAGGACATCTACCACGGCATGGACGTGAACCTTTTGAGAAAACGTATCGGCATGGTGTTCCAAAAGCCGAACCCGTTTCCGATGAGCGTGTACGACAACATCGCCTACGGCCCGCGCACGCACGGCATCCGCTCTAAGGCGAAGCTCGATGACATTGTGGAGCGTTCTTTAAGAAACGCCGCCATTTGGGACGAGCTTAAAGACAGACTGAAGAAAAGCGCGCTGGGGCTTTCCGGCGGACAGCAGCAGAGACTGTGCATTGCACGCGCGTTGGCTGTGGAGCCGGAGGTGCTGCTGATGGACGAACCGACCAGCGCCCTTGACCCAATCTCCACTTCCAAGATAGAAGACCTTGCGGTGGAGCTGAAAAAGGATTATACTATCGTTATGGTCACGCACAACATGCAGCAGGCGGCGCGTATCTCGGACAAAACGGCATTCTTCCTGCTCGGTGAGGTCATCGAGTACGGCGAGACGGAGAACTTATTCGCTATGCCGAAGGATAAGCGCACGGAGGATTACATCACCGGCAGATTCGGTTAAGGCTTGCAGAAAGGAACGTGACTACAATGAGAAATCGTTTGGACGAGCAGCTGGAGCTGCTCAATACAGAGCTTATCCGCATGGGCGCACTGTGCGAAGACGGCATTTCGCAGGCGGCAAAGGTACTTGTGACACGAGACGAAGCGCTGCGCCGCGCCGTGGACGAAACGGAACAGGAAATCGACCGCAAGGAGCGCGAGATTGAAGCAATCTGCCTGCGCTTGCTTTTACAGCAGCAGCCTGTTGCGAAAGACCTGCGTCTCATCTCTGCCGCGATGAAGATGATCGCAGATATGGAGCGCATCGGCGACCAGGCTTCGGATATTGCCGAAATGGTCGAGCATATCCGCGCAGAGGTGTTGCCGGGCAGTCTGCACATTGCCGAAATGGCGCGCGCTGCCGTGAAAATGGTGACGAACAGCGTCGATTCGTTTGTGCGCTGTGACATTGATATTGCGCGCGCCGTGGAAAAAGCGGACGACGAAGTCGATGCGCTTTTTAACAAGGTGAAAAGTGAGATCATCGCACTCATCGCCGAAAAGCCCGAGGAGGGCGAGACATGCCTTGACCTGCTGATGGTGGCGAAGTATTTTGAACGCATCGGCGACCACGCGGTCAATATTGCGGAGTGGGTCGTGTTCTCACTCACCGGCGAGCACGATTAAGCGGCAAAGCCGCACAGAAAGGATTTAAGGGTTTATGATCTATCTTGTGGAGGACGACGACAGCATCCGCGAGCTTGTACTCTATACACTGCGCACCACCGGTTTTGAAGCCGAGGGCTTCCGGAATGCGGCCGATTTCTGGCAGGCGCTTGAAAAAGAGCTGCCGCAGCTCGTGCTGCTCGACATTATGCTGCCGGATGAAGACGGTCTGCATATTTTGAAGCGTCTGCGCGCGGGTGCGGAAACGGCCGACCTGCCCGTGATGATGCTGACGGCGAAAAGCAGCGAATATGACCGTGTGGTTGGGCTGGACAGCGGCGCGGACGATTACATGCCGAAGCCGTTTGGCATGATGGAGCTTGTCTCCCGTGTGCGTGCGCTGCTGCGCAGGGCCGCAAAGCCCGCGGCGGAGGATAAGCTTTTTACGGCGGGCTCGCTTGCGGTGGATGTGAAGCGCCGCGCCGTTACGGTTGATGGTGAACCCGTGATCCTCACGTACAAAGAATTTGAACTGCTGTGCTATCTGCTGGAAAACCGCGGTGTGGTGCTTTCGCGCGATCAGATCCTCACGAAGATCTGGGATTACAATTACAGCGGCGAGACCCGCACGGTAGACGTGCATATCCGCACGCTGCGGCAAAAGCTCGGCGATGCCGGTGCGCTCATTGAGACCGTGCGCGGCGTGGGCTACCGGCTGGCACAGGATTAAAGAGGAGAAAGACGCATGAAGAAAAAGATCATTTTCAGCATGTCGTGCATTGCGCTGCTTTCCATTTTACTTTCTATGGTGCTTTCCGGCGTCGTTTCGTACTACGATTCGCTGGAAATCGTGAAAAAGGCGACCATAGCGGAAAGCCACTACATTCAAAACGGCATCGCCCTTGGCGGGGACGATTACCTTTTCGACATCCGCTCCGCCGGGTATGATACAGCCGCCGCGCAGTCTGTGCGCGTGACCGTCATCGATACGGACGGCACGGTTCGATTTGACAGTGTTGCAGATGCCGCAAACATGGAAAACCACAACGACCGCCCGGAGGTCATTGCTGCAAGAGAAAACGGTGCGGGGGAATCCGTGCGTGAATCCGATACGCTGAATGTGCAGTCGTATAACTACGCTGTGATGCTCTCGGACGGACGCGTGCTGCGCCTTTCGGTCGGTATGAAGACGGTGTTCGGCTCCATTGAGCGCATGGTGCCGTGGATGCTGCTGTGCTCCGTCATTATTTTGGTGCTGGCCATTTTGCTTTCCACGTACCGCACAAAGCAGATTGTGGCGCCGGTCAACGCCATTGACCTTGACCACCCGATGGAAAACGACGTGTACGGCGAGCTTTCGCCGCTGCTTTTGCGCTTGCAGCGCCAGAACGAGACCATCAAGGAGAAAATGGAAGAGCTGCACCGCAAGCAGACGGAGTTTACCGCCATCACCGAAAACATGCGCGAGGGCTTTATTGTGGTGGATGCAAAGGGCGATGTGCTTTCGTACAACACGAGCGCTGTGCGCCTTTTGGACGTGCACCCGGAGGACGACCGCCCACAGAGCGTGCTGGCGTTTAACCGCAGCCCCGATTTCCGTGATGCAGTGGATTCCGCGCTGACGGGTACGGCGAGCGAGCGCATCACAAAGCTGGCGGGGCGCAGTTACAGCCTCATCGCGAACCCCGTTACGAACGATAACGGCGTGCAGGGCGCGGTGATCGTGCTGCTGGACGTTACCGAAAAGGAAGAGAACGAGCGCCTGCGCCGCGAGTTCACCGCGAACGTTTCGCATGAGCTCAAAACGCCGCTGACTTCTATTTCGGGCTATGCGGAGATTATGAAGGACGGGCTCGTCAAGAGTGCCGATGTGCCGCGCTTTGCGAACAACATTTATACCGAAGCACAGCGGCTTATCACGCTTGTTGAGGATATTTTGAAGCTTTCAAAGCTTGACGAAAATGCGGTAGAGCTTGGCCGCGCCGATACAGACCTTTACGCCGTTGCGCAGGAGGTGGCCTGCCGTCTGAAAATCCCGGCGCAGCAGAACAATATTGTCATCTCGGTGCAGGGCAGCTCGGCGTTCGTCACCGGCGTGCCGTACATTTTAGACGAGATGCTGTATAACCTTGCGGATAACGCTGTAAAGTACAACCGTCCCGGCGGCCGCGTGGTGATCTCCACCGGCACGGAAGGCGGCCACGCATATATGCAGGTCAGCGATACGGGCATTGGCATTCCGGCGGCCGACCGCGAGCGCGTGTTCGAGCGCTTCTACCGTGTGGATAAGAGCCGCTCCAAGCAGATTGGCGGCACGGGACTTGGGCTTTCCATTGTAAAGCACGGCGCCATGTTCCACCATGCGCGCGTGTCGCTTGAAAGCGAGCCGAACAAGGGCACCACGGTGCGCGTCACGTTCTAAAATAACGATTAAATGCGGTACGGAAGCGAGCTTTCTGCGCCGCATTTTTATTTTTGACATTTTGCGCGGTTGTGCTATAATACGAGCAGAGCGGCAAAACCGAAATTCGGGAGGACAGTATGGTTGAATTTTTGAAAGAGGCGGCACGTGTGGTGCCGTCTAAACGACAGCTTGATTGGTTTGAGATGGAACGCTATGCGTTTGTGCATTACGGTGTGAACACCTACACGGACCGCGAATGGGGCGAGGGCACAGAGGACGAGAAGATTTTTAACCCCACCGCGCTCGATTGCGACCAGTGGGTGGAAGCGGTGAAGTCTGCGGGCCTCAAGGGACTCATCCTCACGGCGAAGCACCACGACGGCTTCTGCCTGTGGCCGAGCAAATACACGGAGCACAGCGTGAAAAACAGCCCTTATAAGGGGGACGTCGTGCGTGAAGCCGCAGAAGCCTGTAAGCGCGGCGGCATCAAGTTCGGTTTTTATCTTTCTCCGTGGGACCGCAACTCAAAATGTTATGGCACGCCGGAATATAACGATTACTTCTGCAATCAGCTGACGGAACTTTTGACCGGCTACGGCGATATTTTCTGCGTGTGGTTCGATAACGCCTGCGGCGAGGGCGAAAACGGCAAAAAGCAGGAATATGACTTCCCGCGTTACTTTGAGCTCATCCGCAAGTATCAGCCGAACGCCGTTATTTTCAATGATTTCGGCCCGGATACCCGGTGGTGCGGCAACGAGGCCGGAGAGGCGCGCCATGCCGAATGGGCCGTTGTGCCGAGCGAGCTGTGCTTTTACAGCGAGGTGCAGACCGGCGCGGGTCCGATGGCAGAAGACGGCTCTTTGAGCTACATGTACAACACGAACCGCGAGATTGGCACCATGCCGAACATCCTCTACTCGAAGGGGCTTGTTTTCGCACCGGCGGAGATCGACATGTCCATTCGTCCGGGCTGGTTCTGGCACGAAAACGAGGAACCGCATTCGCTTGAGAGGCTGTACAACACCTACCTGCGTTCCTGTGGCGCAAACGCCTGCCTGAACCTTAACGTACCGCCGACGCGCGAGGGCAAGTTCGATGAACGCGACGTGAAGCGCTTGAAGGAGTTCGGCGACCTCATCCGCGAGACGACCGAAAACCGCATTCCGTGCACGGTGGAGCGTATCGGCGGCACGCCCACGCAGCCCGTGTATGAGCTGAAGACCGAGGGGCCGGTGGAGATCGGCTGCGTTGTGCTGCGCGAGGATCTCACGCACGGTCAGCGCGTGGAGGGCTTCCGCATTCTCGGCATCGACGAAGAAAACAAGGCGGATTACGCGTTATTCGAGGGCACGTGCATCGGCAATAAGCACATCTGCGAGCTGGAAGATCCGTTCGCCGTGCAGAACCCGCTGACGGGCCACACGAACAAAAAGCTTTCCGGCGTGCGCGTACAGATTACCGCTGCGCGCGACGAGGTCTTTATGCGCGAAATTTACATCACGAAAGGGAAAAGCGTATGCGAGCAGAAATAAAGCTGACGGACGTGAAGGACATTCGCGATTTGCACGAATATATCAACGCGGAGCTGCGTCTGCGCCGCGTTGCACCGACATTGGAAGCTTTGCAGGCGGCACTGGAAATGCCGAAAACGGAAGCGGAAATTGAGTTTACGGACTACGGCAAAATTTCCGGTGCGCTTTTAGATTATGTAAACAAAATGATTGAAATGATCGTGATTGTCGGAGAGAAGAACCCGAACGTACAGGTCATGATCACAATGTGAAAACAGAATACCGATAAAGCTCAGAGCTGTGCGGAAAACGGAAAAATCGCACCCCGTTTTCCTACATGGCTCTTCTTTTTTTGACAAAAAAACGCACAAATATATTGATTTTTACTGATTATAATTGAATTTTACAAAATATATTTGGTTGACAATACCAAAAATTCTGTTATGATTATAACCGAAGCCACGAAGTAGAAAGGCAGGGATAAGCATGGAGCGGGCGGAAAAAGCGAAAAGCCCGGAAATGGAAACGGCAGGGCTGCCGCCGAATGACATGAAAAGATTTTATGTAAACGGCAGGCACCTACTGCGGGAGATCGCCGGGCTGTACGTGCTGATCCCTGCCGGGGAGACGGACGCGCCACAGAACCGCATCACCGCGCTGAACGAAACGGGACGGTTTTTGTGGATGCAGTTTCAGCACCCGTGCACGGTGGCAGAAGCCGCGGCTGCGGCAGAGGCGCAGTACACCGGACAGCCGGCAGAAATGCTGCGCGGCATAGAAAACTTTGTACGGGCAGGGCTGCGCGCAGGGCTGCTGCGCGAGGCTTCCGCTGCGGAAAAAACGGAAGGAAAGGCGGTATAAAATGAAAAAAGCATGGAGCGCTCCGCTGCTGCAAACGGAGGTGTTTGAGGCAAACGAGTACATTGCCGCGTGCTACACGGGCGTGTGCGATATTTCGGGAGAGGTGTTTTTGGACTCGAACGGAAACGGTGTGTATGACCGCGGCATTGACAGCAGAAAGTACTATAACGAGGCGTGCGGACAGCAGTATTCCATCACCGGGCAAGATTCCGTGATGCCGGCGAAGAACGCATTCGTCGTGGACTGGTTCGGAAATGCGACACCTGTATGGAACTTTGACGATTACCATGTCACCACAACGCTGACGCAGAACGAGCGGCCGAACCACTCGTGATGCACCCGGAGAAAGACACAGCGGAAGCGTTTTTACTGCGCCGCGCCGCCAAAACGGGCGTGCCCATCACCGGCAGTTTTGAGCTGACCCCACGTTGTAACTTAAACTGCAAAATGTGTTATGTTCGCATGAACAGGACAGAGCAGGAGAAAATCAGCCGCCTGCAAACGGCGGAGGCGTGGACAGCGCTTGCGGAAAAGCTACGCGACGCAGGCACGCTGTTTTTGCTGCTCACGGGCGGCGAGCCGCTTTTGTACCCCGCGTTTCGCGCGGTGTATCTCGCGGTGCGAAAGCGCGGTATGATCGTCACGGTGAACACGAACGGCACGCTTTTGAATGAAGACTGGGCGGCATTTTTTGCGAAAAATCCGCCGCGCCGCGTGAACGTTACGCTGTACGGCGCAAGCGGAGAGACCTACAAATCACTGTGCGGTGACGAGACCGGGTACGCAAAAGCAATGCGCGGCATTCGTCTTTTGCAGGCGCACGGCGTGCCGGTGAAGGTCGGTGTCAGCGTGGCAAGGCAAAACCGGCATGACCTTGAAACGTTATTTCAAATCACAAAGGAACGAAATTTAGAGTTGGAGCCGGACACCTATATGATGTCCACTGAAAGCGGACAGCATGAAGCGCGGCTCTCGCCGGAGGAAGCCGCGGCCGCAAGCCTTGCCGCAACGAGAATAAAGCTTGGCACAGTCGGTTTTCACGAATATGCGCAACGCACGGTACAGGCGCTGGAAAGCGCTGTTCCGGAAACGGAAGCCGGCATGCGCTGCCTTGCAGGGCGGTGTTCGTTTGCCGTCGGCTGGCGCGGCGATTTGCGCCCGTGCGTGATGCTCGGGGCGCTTTCCGTGCCGATCGAACACAACGACGTGCAGGCCGCTTGGCGTGCGGTGCGGGAGAAATCTGCGGTGCTTAAACAGAATGAAGCGTGCGCCGTGTGCAAGCTGCGTCCGCTGTGCCGCGCGTGTCCGGCATCGTCTTTGCGCGAGGGCGGCGCGTTCGGCGCGGTGCCGCCTTATGTATGCGCCTACACAAAAACGCTCTACCGCCTGCTGTGCGCGGAAAGCACAGCGCCCGAAATTTTGAAGAAAGGAGAGACTGTACCCCATGCACAGGCTCTTTAAGTTGGGCGGTTTCTGCTTTGCGGCAGATCACCCCGATACACTCGTTTTTCCACCGAATTTTCTGCGTTTTGAAACGAAGGACGTGCAGCCTGCGTATTTCTACACGCTGCGCTTTGTAAAGAGCATCCCGAACCCCGTCGGCGTGTGCACGGCCGTACGGGAAGACCTCATCGTGTATCGCGACGGCGAAAAGGAATCGCGGCTTTTGGGTATACAGGGCATGCTTGGCTTTTACGCCTTGTATCGCGAGCTGGACGACACGCACGCCGAGGTGATGATCGCCGAAGACTGCCGCGGCTGCCTTGTGTTTGACCCGGTATTCGCGTCGCTTTTCGCGCTTGAGCGCCGCATGCTGCAAAAGGACAGCTTTATTCTGCACAGCGCCTATATACGCCACCGCGGACGGGCTATTTTGTTTTCGGCACCGTCCGGCACGGGGAAGAGCACGCAGGCCTCGCTCTGGGCGCAATACGCCGGGGCGGAGATCATCAACGGCGACCGCGCTTTATTGCAGAAGGTGCAGGATTGCTGGATGGCGCGCGGTTGGCCGGTCTGCGGCACGTCGGGCATCTGCCAAAATGCGGATGCACGGTTGAGCGCCGTCGTTTTGCTGCGGCAGGCGAAAAAGAACGCCGTGCGCAGGCTCTCGCGCGGGGAGGCATTTTTGCGGCTTTACGGACAGGTGACGGTGAACCGCTGGGATCAGGCGGAATCTGCGCGTGTGCTCGATGCCGTGGAAGCACTGCTGCGCCGCGTACCGGCGTTTTTGCTGGATTGTACCATATCGGAAGAAGCGGTCGACTGCCTGTATGAGGCGCTGTACCCCGCGACCGTGGCGGAGACCGTCCGCCTGCGCGCATGCTTATAGATGCTGCGGGGCTGCGCGCGTACATCGGCGCGATCCTTTCCGAAACGGAAGCGGGCGGCGTGATGGAAATGCCGGTGTTCGGCAGCAGTATGGCGCCGTTTCTCATCCACGGGCGGGACGCCGTGCGGCTTGTAAAATGCACGCACCCGCCAAAGCGCGGGGAGATTGTGCTGTTTCGGCGGTTAGACGGGCAGTATGTTCTGCACCGCGTTTGGCGCGTGACGAAAAGCGGGTGGTATCTCCTTGGCGACAGCCAGACCGACCCCGAGGGCCCCGTGCACGGCGAGCAAATTTGCTGCCTTGTCATTGCCGTGCGCCGCAAGGGTAAGTGGTACGGCCGAAACAGTGCGCTGTGGCGGTTTTTCAAAACCGTGTGGCTCGTTTTGACACCGGTAAGGCCGCTTTTTATTGCGATACTTGCGCGCCGCCATGCCCGAAAAGAAAAGGTGCCAAATGGAGCGTAAAGAAAACAAAGCGCGCTTTTGCGAGCGCAGTGAGGTTTTGGCGGACTGGAAATGGCTGCTCACGTACAGCCGCCGCTGCAAGAAAATGATCGCGCTGTATATCGCGCTCGGCGTGCTCGGTACCACGGTCGGCCTGTTCGGCAGCGTGGCGGGCAAGTACCTCATCGACATCGTCACGGGGTACGATGCCGCCCGTCTGCCGCTTTTGGTTTTCGCGGCTATTGGCAGCACGGCGGTCTCCATCGCGTTCGACTGCGTGGTGAGCCGCGTGCTGAAAAAGCTGGAGATTGACCTCAATAACAACGTGCGCGCCGATGTGTTCGACCGCATTTTAGACGCGGATTGGCAGGCGCTGCACGCGTTTTCCTGCGGCGACATTTTAAACCGCTTTGAAACGGATACGGGCGCTGTGGGCGGCGGGGCAGTGAGCTGGCTGCCGCAAATTTTAGTGACGGCTTACAGGCTGTGCGCGGTGTTTTTCCTCATCTGGATTTACAGCCCCGTGATGGCGCTCATCGCGCTCGGCGGCGCGCCGGTGGTATTGCTGCTGTCTGCCGCCGTGCTCAAAAAGCGGCGGGCATTTGAAAATAAGCTGCGCCGCCTCGGCAGCGAAATGACCGCGTTTGAAGCGGAGACGTTTTACACGGTCGATACGGTGAAATCGCTCGGCACAATGCAAAGCCAAAGCCGAAAGCTAAAGGAAAAACAGGAAGCGCTGCGCACATGCAGTTTGCAATACAACATGTTTTCCGTGCGCGTGAATGCGCTTTTGCGGGTTGCGGGGGCGTTCACGCAGTTTACCGCCATGGGCTACGGGCTGTATTTATTGTGGACGCGTGCCATTACATTCGGTACGCTGACACTTTTTTTGCAGCAGCGCAGCAGCCTGACAAGTGCGTTTGAAAGTGCCGCAGGGCTTATCCCGAAGTTTTTGAGCACGGCGATCTCTGCACACCGTGTGCGTGAGCTTTGCGAGCTGCCGAAGGAACGCCACAGTAAAACGGCACTGCCGCAGGGCCCACTTATGGTAGAGCTCAAAAACGTGACAGCCGCATACCGAAACGGCGAAGCGGTGCTGAAAAACGTATCGTTTGCGGCAGGGCCGGGGGAGATTGCCGTGCTTGTTGGCACATCCGGCGCGGGGAAAACGACGCTGGTGCGTGTTTTGCTCGGACTCGTTTACCCGGAAAGCGGACGTGCTGTGCTGCGCGGGAAGAATGGATGCGAAATCGTCATCAGCGCGGAGACGCGCCGTGCGTTTTCGTATGTACCGCAGGGCAGCACGCTGTTTTCCGGCACGATTGCGGAGAACCTGCGCATGGCAAAAGAGAACGCCACGGAGGAGGAAATGACAGCGGCGCTCAAAACCGCCTGCGCATGGGCGTTTGTGTCATCGCTGCCAAACGGCGTGAACACGAAGATCGCGGAGCACGGCGGCGGGCTTTCCGAGGGACAGGCGCAGCGCATCGCCATCGCCCGCGCGGCGCGCCGATCCTGCTCCTTGACGAAGCGACCTCGGCGCTTGATGAAAAGACCGAAGCGCAGGTTCTGGAAAATCTTTTAACCGCGCTGCCGGACACCGCGTGCATTTTGACGACGCACCGCCCGGGCGCGCTGAAATACTGCACGCGCCTGTACAAAGCGGAAAACGGCGCGCTGACATGCATAGAAGTGAACAAACCCGCCTGAAAGACGTTTTAAATGCGTTTTTCGGCGGGCTTTGTTTATGACTTTGGGCGGGATTTTGCCGAACGCGCAGTCTTTTTTGCGCGTGGGTGAAAATGCTTGGGCATTTTGAACATTGCCGTTTTGGTTGTAATTCCTTATAATAATGTGATAATAATGTGCGTATTTTGAAAAGAGAAGGGGAAACGGACATGAATAAGGACTTAACGACCGGCAAGCCGGCGAGTGTTTTGCTGCGGTTCACGCTGCCGATGCTTTTGAGTGTGGCGTTCCAGCAGCTTTACAATATCGCAGACAGCGTCATCGCGGGCAAATTTGCGGGTGAAGACGCGTTGGCGGCGGTGGGCGCTTCGTACCCCGTGACGATGATCTTCATGGCGGTCGCGTTCGGCATGAACATCGGTATTTCGGTCGTCGTCTCGCAGCTTTTCGGCGCGAAGGATTTTAAAGAAATGAAAACGGCGGCGTATACGGGCTTTATTTCTGTTGCGGTGCTTGGCGTGGTGCTCACGATCGTCGGCACGGTGCTGTGCGAGCCAATCTTACGCATGCTCGGCACGCCGGAGAACATCATGGAAGATACGGCGCTGTACCTTGCTATTTACATTTGGGGGCTTTTATTCCTTTTTATCTACAACATTTCTTCCGGCGTGTTCACGTCGCTCGGCGACAGCAAAACGCCGCTGTGGTTTTTGATCGCGTCGTCCGTCGGCAACATCGTGCTCGACGCCGTGTTCGTCATCATATTCCACTGGGGCGTCGGCGGTGTTGCGTGGGCGACGTTCCTCGCGCAGGGCGTAGCTTCCGCGTGTGCGTTCTGGGCGGTCTTGCGCCGCTTAAAGTCCGTTGAGACAAAAGAAAAGCCTGCGCTGTTTTCCGGTGCGATGCTGCGCCGTATTTCGATCGTAGCCATTCCGAGCATTTTGCAGCAAAGCTTCGTTTCGGTCGGCAATTTGTGCATTCAGGGACTTGTCAACGGTTTCGGCTCCTCTGCCATCGCGGGCTATTCCGCAGGCGTAAAGCTCAACACGTTCGCCATCACGTCGCTGACGGCGCTCAGCAACTCGGTTTCGAGCTTTACGGGGCAGAACATCGGCGCGGGCAAAATGGAACGCGTGCGCAGCGGCTTCAAAGCAGGGCTTGTGATGTCGCTTGCCGTGGCGCTCGTCTTTATGGGCGCGTATGTGTTCCGCGGCGAAAACCTCCTGCTGCTCTTTATGAACAGCACCTCGGCGGAGGCCATCGAGATCGGCAAAAAATTTCTGCTTATTGTCTCGCTGTGCTACCTGTTCCTCGCATTAAAGCTTGCCGCGGACGGCGTGCTGCGCGGTGCGGGCGCAATGGTATATTTTATGATTACCACGTTCTTAGACCTCATTCTGCGCGTTGTTCTGGCGTTTATTCTGGTGCACCCGTTCGGCATCACGGGCATCTGGCTTTCGTGGCCGTTCGGCTGGGTGATTTCCAGCACATTGTCGCTCGCGTTTTACCTTTTTGGCGTGTGGAATCCGCTGAAAAAGAAAGCATAAACGGCAAAAAGCCTTACACCAAGCTCAAAAAAAGAGCAAGGCGTAAGGCTTTTGTTATTTCATTGCATTTCGGCTCGCTTATGCGTGACCCGTCACGCGCAGATAATCCGCATAGTTGCCGTCGAAAACGTTAATCTTCCAGTTTTCGAGCACGGCTTTCTTCGCCCGCAAGCAGCTTTAAAATCGTCGATTTACCCGTGCCGTTGCGCCCGATGAGCGCGGCGCGCTCGCCGGTCATCCCTTCAAAGCTCAAATCTCTTAAGACGGGCTTGAAGCCGAAATTTTTATTTACATTCGTGCGCGAAAGCGCTTTGTTTTCACCAGTATAGCGCACAAAAACGGACTTTTCAAGAAGAATTAATACGCCACGGCGGAAAGCGGAGTTTAAGTTGATTTTTGGCGGCAAATCCGCTATAATAGTATAAGATAACAGGAACCTTAGGCGTGCTTTGTGTGGGACGCCGAAAACAAGGGAGCAAAAGCCGCTAAAACCGCATAAAAAGGCCTTTGCAGCCGTCTTAACTTTAGGGAGGAAGATCACGATGCCGGAAGTTTACACCATACCGCTTTCCAAGATCATTCACGAGTTACAGCTTGAGACCGCTTTTCTGCCGAAGAGCGCCGATGATATTTTGATTCAATCGAGAGACGTTGTTCGCCCCGGCATGGAGCTGAACGGCTACCACGAATATTTTGACCCGAATCGCATCGCCGTTTTAGGCCGTGCGGAAATGTACATGCTGGAGAGCTTAAAGCCGGAGCGCCGCGCCATGGCGCTCGATAGCTACCTGTCCCTGAAGCCGCCGGCAGTGATTGTTGCCCGCGGTATTGACCCCGGCAAGGACTTCATGGAGATTGCCGAAACGTACCACGTGCCGGTGCTGCGCACGACGGAGTCGACCTCAAATGTTGTCGCGTCGCTCGTTGCATATTTGAACGTCGAGCTTGCGCCGCGCATCACACGCCACGGCGTTTTGGTGGAGGTTTACGGCGAAGGTATTCTGCTTGTCGGCGACAGCGGCGTCGGCAAGAGCGAGACGGCCATCGAGCTCATCAAGCGCGGCCACCGTCTCATCGCGGACGATGCGGTGGAAATTCGCCGCGTATCCAGCAAATCACTCGTCGGTCAGTCCCCGGAGAACATCCGCCACTTCATCGAGCTGCGCGGCATCGGCATCATCAACGCCCGTCGCATTTTCGGTATGGGCGCCGTTAAGCTGCAGGAGAAAATCGACATGTGCATCAACCTGGAGATCTGGGACGCGACGAAGGTCTACGACCGCATGGGCATGGACAGCGAATACACGGAGATTCTCGGCATCAAGGTGCCGGTGATGACGATCCCGGTAAAGCCCGGCCGTAACCTTGCCATCATCATTGAAGTTGCGGCGATGAACAACCGCCAGAAGAAAATGGGCTACAACGCCGCCTACGAGCTGCTCTCCGCGCTCGGCATGGATGCTTCCATGATGCCGCACGAGGAGATTAAGCGAGATTTGGATATTTAACAGCATGATTTTAGTATAAAACAAGATGTTTTGGCATCTTGTTCAGGAACCCCTTTGGATAGGGTTTTCTGCGGTCGGACAATTCACCGGATTGTCCGATTTACCTTCCTGATCTTTTGGTAGGCAAAAGGGTTTCGCTTTCTGCGGAAAGCGGCTTAGGGCGCTGCCCTAAGAACCTGTAAACTTCCTGAAGAAAGTTTCATCAAAGACTTTTAACCGCGTTTAAGGTTAGCTGAAAGTGAGAAAATATCATCATGTATAACATCATTGCAGATTTGCATACACATTCGCTGGCGTCTACACATGCGTACAGCACCATTCGCGAAATGGTCGATTCCGCTGCGGAAAAGGGCCTCAAAGCCATCGCCATCACCGACCACGCCCGCACCATGCCCGGTGCGCCCGGCCCGTGGTTCTTTAATTCCATGCATGAACTGCCGCTTTTATACCGCGGCATTCTGTTCATTGCGGGCATGGAGGCGAATGTCATCGATTTGAACGGCACGCTCGACATCAATGAGACCGAACGCCGCGACGTCAACTGGCTTGTGGCGTCCATTCACAACCTCGGACTGCCGGGGCTTGAGAATCCCACGGTCGAAAAATGCACGCAGCTTTGGCTCAACATTGCACACGATCCGAAGGTGAATGTCATCGGCCACAGCGGCAGTCCGGAGTTCCGCTATGATTATGAAACGGTCATTCCGGAGTTCGGTCGAAACCACAAGCTTGTGGAGATTAACTCGCATTCCTTTGAGGTGCGCAAGGCGAATATCCCGAACTGCCGCGAGATTGCGCTGTGCTGCAAAAAGCACCGTGTGCCGGTTATCGTCAGCTCGGACGCGCATTTTGAGACACAGGTGAAGGATCACACTGCGGCGCTCGAGATGCTGCGCGAGATTGCGTTTCCGGAGGAGCTGATTCTCAACGCGAACACGAACCGCCTCATCGAGTATCTGCGTGCGCACACGAACATCCTTGAAAACCGCAAGGATGCCAATGCTATTTTAAGGAGCTTTGAGAATGTCTGATTACCGTAAATTTGACGCCGCACTACAAAGTGCCGGCGTATGCTATAAGACCGATGAGCCCATGTCCGCCCACACGTCGTTTAAGATCGGCGGCCCGGCGGATCGGTTTGTCGAAGTGAAGACCGTCTCTGAATTGCAGGCGGTTTTAAATGCTGTAAGCGACGAGAATGTCCCGTATTTCATCCTCGGCAACGGTTCCAATCTGCTTGTGCCGGACGAGGGCTTGCGCGGCGCGGTGCTGACGCTGCAGGGCGATTTTAAAAAAGTGCAGAGCCTTGCGAACGGTCATGTTTTGTGCGGCGCGGGTGCATCGCTTGCGACGGTATGCAGCTTTGCACGTGGGCAGGGGCTCACGGGCCTTGAATTTGCGTGGGGCATTCCGGGGCAGCTCGGCGGCGCAGTGTACATGAACGCCGGCGCCTACGGCGGCGAGATGAAGCAGGTCGTCGAACGCGTCTATTTCCTTGAAGCGGACGGCACGCCCGGCGTAATGAGCGGGGAAGACCTCGCGTTCGGCTACCGCAAAAGCGCCTTTATGGGCACGAAGCGCATCATCACAAGCGCGGAGCTGCGCCTTGAAAGCGGTGCGGAAGCGGAGATCACCGCGAAAATGGAAGATTTTATGCGCCGTCGCCGCGAAAAGCAGCCGCTCGAGCTGCCGAGCGCGGGCAGCGTATTCAAGCGCCCGGAGGGCTATTTTGCCGGTACGCTCATTGAACAGTGCGGCCTGAAGGGCTTTGCCGTGGGCGGCGCGTGCGTCAGCGAAAAGCATGCAGGCTTCATTGTGAACAAAGGCGGTGCGACGTGTGCCGATGTGGAAGCGCTCATCCGCGCCATTCAGGATACGGTTTTTCAGGCGACCGGCGTGGAGCTGGAGCCGGAAATTCGCCGCATTTCGCTCAGCGAGTAAAATTTGTGGGATTTACGGTGGCATTTGGCTGCCGAAAAGGTGGTTTTTAAAATGGAATTTGTGATCTTGACCGGCTTATCCGGCGCGGGCAAAACGCGCGCCATGCACGCCATGGAGGATATCGGCTTTTATTGTGTCGATAATCTGCCCCCGGCGCTCATTCCGGTCTTTTACGATCTTTGCGATAAATCCGAGGGTATTCAGCGCCGCGTGGCGGTCGTCACGGATACCCGCGGCGGCGAGCTTTTTAAGTCGTTTTTCAGCGCGCTCGAAACACTGAAGGCGCAGAACAAGCCGTATAAAATTTTGTTTATGGATGCGTCCGAGCCCGTGCTTGTCAACCGCTTTCAGGAGACGCGCCGCAAGCACCCGCTTTCCGAAGCGATGCAGGGCTCTTTGGAGCAGGCCGTGCGCCTGGAGCGCGAGATGCTGCGCCCGGTCAAAGAGGTCTCCGATTACGTCATCGATACGTCGAACATTCCGGCGGCGGGGCTGAAAGCGCGCATTTCCGACCTGTTTTTGCAGAACGACAACGACGCCATTACGGTGCATTGCATCAGCTTCGGCTTTAAATACGGCCTGCCGCTTGAATCCGACCTTGTGTTTGACGTGCGCTGCCTGCCGAACCCGTTCTACGTGGAGGAGCTGCGTGAACATACCGGCCTTGAAGCGCCCGTGCGCGACTACGTGATGAACTGCAAGGAAACCGAGGGCTTTAAAACCCGCTTTACGGACATGATCGATTACATGCTGCCGCTCTACATTCAGGAGGGCAAAAGCCAGCTCGTCATCGCGGTCGGATGCACCGGCGGGCATCACCGCTCCGTGGCGCTTGCGCAGTATATGCACGATCACCTTGTCGCAAACGGCGTTCACGCCACGGTCTCGCACCGGGATATCACGAAACAATAAAGCGGGAGGGAGCCGTTTTCATGTCATTTGCTGCGGATTGCAAGCAAGAGCTGTGTATGATTGAAAATAAGCGCGCGTGCTGTTTGAAAGCGGAATGCTACGGCCTTCTGCTTTTTTCAAAGTGTTTTTCCGCGCGGGAATCGCAGATGGTATGCGAAAATGCCGCCGTTGCACGCCGTGTGGCGGAGGCCGCCGCCGTTTCGGCCGGTGTATATGCCGAGGTGCGCTCGCAGTTAAGGCGCAAGAATATCGGCGCGTATGCCATCACCATTCCGGGTGAAGCCGCACGCATTCAGATGATCCGTTCGTTCGGGCACGATGAGAATGACGTGAACCTGCATATTCGCGAGGAAAATCTGCAAAAGGACTGCTGCATTTCGGCGTTTTTGCGCGGTGTGTTCCTCATCTGCGGTACGGTCACAGACCCGCAGAAGGAGTATCACCTTGAGTTTTCCACGCCGTACCTGCACCTTGCGGAAGACCTCGTGGCTGTTCTGCACCGCGTGAAGGCCGCGCAGCTTTCGCCGTCCATTGCACGCAGAAAAAACAGCTACATTGTCTACATAAAGGAAAGCGCCGCCATTGAGGATTTCCTCACGCTGACGGGTGCGGTGAACTCCGCCATGAACCTGATGCAGATCAAAATGTACAAAGAGACCTACAACAATTTAAACCGTGTCTCGAACTGCGAGACCGCGAATCTTGATAAAACGTATTCTGCTGCAACAAAGCAGATTGCCGCCATTGCGCTCATCAGCGATAAGGTGGGGCTGGACGAGCTGCCCGCCGACCTGCGCGAGGCCGCCGTTTTGCGGCTGGAAAACCCCGAAATGTCGCTGCGCGAAATGGGGGAGCGGCTTTCCATCAGCCGTTCCGGTGTGAATCACCGCCTGCGCCGCATTTTGGAGTTTGCGGAACAGCTCGGCTCGCCGGAGGAATCCCTTGCGGAGCAGAGCGTTTTTGAAGTGGAGGAAAAGCTGCATGCTGAAAATGCAAAGACCGAAGAGCTTTAAAGACCTTGTGTTGGGCATTTTGATTGTTGCGGTGCTCGGCGTGGGCGCGTATTTCATCGCCGATGCGCTGAAAGCCGAGCTTGTGCCCGGCGATATCGTGGTGCGCTCCGGCAATGAAGAGATTACCGCGCTGCAGAACGTGACCGGCGAGCAAAGGAAGAACGGTTCAGAAGCGTGCGGCGGGCATTTTGAAATTGAAGAGGTTGCCGATGAATTCCCGGTCATTCGCATGGATAAAGGCATCGTGCTTGAAGCCTCGCAGGATCCCTACGGCGCGATGTATTACACGGTCTATAACGAGGATTTCTCCGAGCTTTACTACCGCAGCGAGCGGTTTGCGTACCCTGAAAACGACGGCACATATTACGTTGTGATCGATACCGCGTGGGGGGATAAAAACCACTATTTTTCCACCGAGCACGGATTTACCCTTGTGATTGAAAACAACAATTAGAGGTTTATGTAAATTCGATTATGTAAACTTAAATGGAAAAGGAGGGCGAAAATGGCGTTTACACATTTGCATGTGCACACCGAATACAGCCTTTTGGACGGCGCTTGCCGCATTGAAAAGCTGCTCGATAAGGCGCAGGAGATGGGACAGAAAAGCGTTGCCATTACGGATCACGGCGTGATGTACGGCGTGATCGACTTTTATAAGGCAGCGAAAAAGCGCGGCATCAAGCCGATCATCGGCTGCGAGATCTACGTTGCAAAGCGCAGCCGGTTCGATAAAATTCACGGCATCGATAACGAAAACCGGCATCTTGTGCTGCTGTGCAAAAACGAAACGGGCTACCGCAACCTTGTCGCCATTGTCTCTAAAGCGTGGACAGAGGGCTTTTACAGCAAGCCCCGTGCCGATATGGAGTTGCTGCGTGAACACAGCGAGGGGCTCATCGCGCTTTCCGCCTGCCTTGCGGGTGAGATCCCGCGCGCGCTTTCCGTCGGCGACTATGACGAAGCCAAAGCCGCCGCCCTGCGCTACCGTGAGATTTTCGGCGAGGACAATTTTTACCTCGAATTACAAGACCACGGCCTACGCGAACAGGCACATATCAACCCGCAAATAATCCGATTGTCCAAAGATACGGGCATTCCGCTCGTCGTGACGAACGACTGCCACTATATCGAAAAAGAAGACACCAAAATGCACCACATCCTCGTCTGCATCCAGACGAACCGCACGGTGGAGGATGAGGATACGCTGGAATTCGGCTCCGATGAATTCTATTTTAAAAGCGAAGACGAAATGCGTGCACTGTTCCCGGATTGTCCCGAGGCAGCGGACAACACGCAGAAAATCGCCGACCGCTGCAATGTGGAATTTGAGTTCGGCAAAACGAAGCTGCCGCGCTTTGATACGCCGGACGGCAGCGACAACCGCGAATATTTCCGCCGCATGTGTTACGCAGGTCTGCACAAATACTACGGCGAAAACCCGAAAAAAGAAGTCGTAGACCGCCTTGAATATGAAATTTCGACGATTGATACGATGGGGTATGTAAACTACTACCTCATCGTGTACGATTTCATCCGTCAGGCGAAAAGCATGGGTATCCCGGTCGGCCCGGGCAGAGGCTCCGGCGTGGGCAGCCTCGCCGCATACTGCATCGGCATCACGGGCGTTGACCCGCTGCGGTATGACCTGCTGTTCGAGCGCTTTTTGAATCCGGAGCGCGTCAGTATGCCGGACTTCGACGTCGATTTCAGCGACGAGCGCCGACAGGAGATCATTGAGTATGTCACGGAAAAGTACGGCACCGACCACGTGGCGCAGATCGTCACGTTCGGCACCATGGCGGCGCGCCTTGCGATACGCGACGTTGGCCGCGCCATGGCGATTCCGTACACAACGTGCGATACCGTCGCAAAGCTTGTGCCGATGGAGCTCGACATCACGATTGATGCCGCGCTGGAACGCGTTTCCGAGCTGCGCGATTTATATGAAAGCGACAAACAGGTGCACGAGCTCCTCGACATGGCGCGCAAAATTGAGGGCATGCCGCGCCACACGTCCACGCACGCCGCCGGTGTTGTCATCACAGACCGCCCGGTCGTCGATTACGTGCCGCTGAGCATGAACGACGATTCGCCTGTCACGCAGTACACGATGACGGCCATCGAGCAGCTCGGTCTGCTCAAGATGGACTTTCTTGGCCTGCGCAACCTCTCGGTTATCGACCACGCCGAGCAGATGATTGCGAAACACACGCCGGGCTTTAAGGTGGAAAACGCGCCGGATACCGACCCGGACGTGTTTAAAATGATTGCGAGCGGTGCGACAGAGGGCGTGTTCCAGTTTGAATCCGCCGGTATGCGCCGTGTCATCATGCAATCCGACCCCAAAAGCATTGAAGATCTCATCGCCGTTATCTCTTTGTATCGCCCCGGCCCGATGAAGTTCATCCCCATGTACGTCGAAAATCGCAAGCACCCGGATAAAATCACGTACCGCCACCCGCGCCTTTCCAAAATACTGGATGTCACCTACGGGTGTATCATTTATCAGGAGCAGGTCATGCGCATTTTCCGCGAGCTTGCGGGGTATTCGCTCGGTCGCGCGGACATTGTGCGCCGCGCCATGAGCAAGAAAAAGCACGATGTCATGGAGCAGGAGCGCGAGTATTTCATTCACGGCTTAAAGCGTGAGGACGGCACCGTGGAGATTGAAGGCTGCATCGCCCGCGGCGTGGACGAGCAGACCGCCGAGACAATCTACGATGAGATGAAAAGCTTCGCGTCCTACGCGTTCAATAAGTCCCATGCCGCCGCGTATGCCGTTGTGGCGTATCGCACGGCGTACCTCAAATATCACTATCCGAAAGAATACATGGCCGCGTTGCTCACAAGTGTGCTCGCATCCGCAGGCAAGATTGCGGCGTATATGGAAGAATGCAGCAGGCTGAATATTGCCGTGCTGCCGCCGCACGTGAACGAGAGCGAGCAGGGCTTTTCCGTTTTTGAAAACAGCATTCGTTTCGGTTTGCTCGCCATCCGCAACCTCGGACGCGGCCTGATACAGCGCATTTTGTCCGAGCGCACGATGAACGGCCCGTTCACGACCTTCTACGATTTCTGCAAGCGCATGCAGGGCAGAGACCTGAACCGCCGCGCCGTGGAAAGTCTTATCCGCTGCGGTGCGTTTGACGGTCTCGGCAACAACCGCCGCGAAATGCTGATGGCGGTCGGCCCGCTGCTCGATCAGCTGGAGGACGACAAACGCCGCAACATAGAGGGACAGATCGGCCTGTTTGACTTCGGCGGGGAGGAGAAAACGGAATCTTTCGAGATGCCGAAAGCCGAGGAGTTCCCCAAAACCGAACTGCTTTCTATGGAAAAGGAAGTCACTGGCATGTACCTTTCCGGGCACCCCATGTCGCCGTATGCGGAGGTCTATAACGCCGGCATCGCCGCGCGCTTTGATGAGATTGCCCGCAGCGCCGCCGGGGAATCCGACCAATATAAAGACGAGCAGTATGTGGACGTTCTGGCCGTTGTGGAAAGCGTGAAAAAGAAGGTGACGCGCTCCGGCTCTGCCATGGCGTTCGTCACGCTGGAAGACATGTACGGCTCTATGGAGGCGCTTGTTTTCCCGAAAGTTTTGGAAAAATACGGCGACCTTTTTGCGCCGGGCGGCTCTGTTTGGGCGCACGGACGCATCAGCTTTACGGAAGAAAAAGACCCGAAGTTCATCTGCGAATATGCCTCGGCACCGTTTTCGCCGGAAGAAATGATGATCCGCAGAAGGCCTGCGCCTGAGGAAAAGAAAAGGGACTCGCAAAAGCCTGCCGCTGTGCCGGAAAGCGTCACGCCGCCGCGCGGGGAAGAGCGGCCCGGTGTGCAGATTAAGGGCTATAACACAGCCTATAAGGGCCTTTACCTGCGTGTACCGAACGCCGAAGACCCGCTCTGCAAAAAGGCGATGCAGTACATCGAGATTTTCGACGGCGTGACCGACCTCTATCTATATTATACGGACACGAAAAAGCTGGTCCGCGCGCCCGCCCGTTACCGCGTTGCGGTGAACTACGAGCTCATCTCCGCATTGAAAAAACTTCTCGGCGAGGGAAATGTTGCGCTGAAAGAATAAGAAATTCTCAAAAAAACAAAAACCGATTCAAAAAAGGCAAAATACCTCTTGAAACCGTCAGGGAAAAGGGGTATAATCAAAAATGAATGGAATAAATTGCTGAATTGCATTTTTAACTTTGCAGTTTTCAATAAGAAAGTGGAGGAATTTACAATGTGTGCAAAGAAAATCGCAGTACTTACGAGCGGCGGTGACGCACCGGGCATGAATGCTGCGGTTCGTGCTGTTGTCCGCACCGCGATCTCCTTCGGCATGGAGGTATATGGCGTACGTCACGGCTACAACGGTCTTCTGACCGGCGAAGTGCAGAAAATGGAGCTTCGCAGCGTTTCCAACATCATCCAGCACGGCGGCACGGCGCTCTTTACGGCGCGCAGCCCCGAGTTCAATACCCCGGAGGGCGTTCAGAAGGCGGCTGCTAAATGTCGCGAACTGGGCATCGACGGCGTGGTCGTCGTCGGCGGCGACGGTTCTTTCCGCGGCGCACGCGACCTGACCGGCGCAGGCGTACCTTGCATCGGCGTTCCGGGCACCATCGATAACGATATTTCGAGCTCCGAATATACCATCGGTTATGACACGGCGATGAACACCGCTATGGAAATGATCGACCGCATCCGCGATACCACAGAGTCTCACGACCGCTGCAGCGTTGTAGAGGTCATGGGCAGACGCTGCGGCGATATCGCACTCAACACCGGCATCGCTGTCGGCGCAATCGCAACGCTCGTCCCGGAAGTGAAGTATGACTTTGAAAAGGACGTCATCGAGCGCATCCGCTACGCACAGAAGACCGGCAAGCGCCATTTCATCGTGGTCGTTGCAGAGGGCGTAGGTCACTCCGAAGATATCTGCAAGCGCATCCAAGAGGAGACCGGCATCGAGAGCCGTGCGACCATCCTTGGCCATGTACAGCGCGGCGGTTCCCCGACGCTCCGTGACCGTGTTGTGGCAAGCCGGATGGGCTACCACGCAGTTGAGCTGCTCCGCGACGGCAAGAGCAACCGCGTCGTCGTCATGCAGGGCGAACGCATCGTAGACTTCGACATTACCGAAGCCCTCGAGATGCCGCGCGTCTTCGACGAGAAGCTCTACAAGATCTCTCAGGATCTTTCCCGCTAAAGTTTAGTCATCGAAACGCCTGTTCCAAAAGGACGGGCGTTTTCTGTTTTTCGGCACGGTGTCTGCATTTTTTGCATAAAGCACCTTGTCTGGGGTAAAAAATAATTATTTTTGGGAAAATAGGTTGACATTTTCCGTAGTTCGTGGTAGAATAATCGAGCGGTCGAAAAGAGGCTGCGAGATAAATAGGGGCATAGCTCAGTTGGTAGAGCAGCGGTCTCCAAAACCGCGTGCCGTGAGTTCGAATCTTACTGCCCCTGCCACCATGGCCCGGTAGTTCAGTTGGTTAGAACGCTAGCCTGTCACGCTAGAGGTCGACGG
>OLPZ01000734.1_pt1 | contig 24503 bp, 24 predicted proteins | sample 1672711 | NCBI WGS metagenome assembly OLPZ01 (sample SAMEA3136716, study PRJEB25190) | human gut metagenome
TGTTAAGTTTTTAGGCGAAAAAGGCGAACGAAAAAAAACTGGATGTCCAGTTTGTGGTACAAGAATTCGAGTTTCCAACACTATTTCATATACAAAAAGAATGATTCTTCCAAGTGGCAGAGTTATGGTATTCGTTTTAAATCGAGAATACGAAGTCAACGAAAAGGAAGGACAATTCTTATTAGATTACCATTACACGTACAACAATGAGGAGATACATCCTTTTGTCAAACGAGACTAATTTGCTTAAGGCTTGCATCGATGCAGTTCAAGGACAGTTCGATGATCTAGCCGAACAGTTCAAAGATGTTATGGGGAATGAAATCCATAGCAAAGAGGGAACGTTAAAAAGTTGTATGTGTAAAGAAAAGATATCCGATACAAGGTATTTCGTTGGAATTGATCAAAACCAACTGAAAGCTAAGGCAGGATTTGATTATTCCAATGCGTATTGGAAAGGAAGAAAAGAAGTGCGTCCTAAAAGAAAAAAAGCCCTACATTGGGTGGAAGATGAAAAGGATGTATTTGCAAAGAAGGCAAAAGCAACGAGTGGAGACCCATTCGTAGAAAGGGCAATACAAAAATTCAAATAAAGGAGAAAAGTATGGCTATCAAAAAAACAACTAAGAAAACCGATGTTAACGCTTTTATCCAGCGTAAGTTGTCCGTTTTGAATGCACATGGTGGTTACAAAGCAGAAAAAGCCATGACACGTGTAATTGCAAAGAATAAAGGAGGACAAGCCTAATGTCAAAGTGTAACATCAATCGAATCGTAGCAAACAAAGTTGGTTATAACAAGCTAGATAAAACGACTGCAGAAGTTACCTTTAACTTAAGCCGTGATATTGATTCTTGTGTAAAAATCAATACAAAAAACTATGTTGAGTATGTAGGTTCTACTGCACCAGTTTATTCACGTTTGGCAGTTCCTCAGGACATGATTAACGTTTGTGAATCCTTTGGATGTAAAAACTCAGGAACGTTGATGATTAACACAAACAATGATGGTTCAGATTCTAACTACACACATACGGCGAGTGCAACATTCGCAAAATCATCAAACGCTATCTTATTTTCTGCAGGTGTTATGTTCATGTATATCGACTTCCCAGTCGCAGGAAATTATGAATTAGCCGTAACTATCGCAGATATCAAAGACAGTACAATGACAAATGCCGATACATATAAGCAAACTGTATCTGTTGCCCATGAAGGTTATCAACCAATTACTGTTGACTTGGCAAAAGCTCCTGAAGAAACAGAGGGAGAGGGATGGACTGCAACTACTCAGGGTATCCGTGTAAAAGTCGAAGTATCTTCGACAAGTGCAGAAGAAACAGGATATATGGTAGGTATGTCTTCAATCTCATTCTTTGAAGATATCGATGATTTAGCAAATAACGAAGTTGTTAAACTTGGATGCTTAACTGGTATTGAGGGAGACGACACAATCGATGCATTGGAAGAAATGTGTTTAGGAGCTAAATACGACACTTCAACAACGACTGTAGAACGTACAATCACGGCTTCTACATGGACACCAAACGTTCTTATGCTAAACCCATTGATGCAGAGAACGGAAAAAACAGAGGGTTACTACATTGCGACAATTGAAGCAACAGTTAACACTTCTACAGACCATGAGGGATATGGAGAAGTACAACTTGCTGATGCATACATTGAAAAATGTGGTTTCACTTATGCTTCTTTAGCCGATGCTTGCAACGTAAATGATGCAATCTTAACTCGCATTGAACACCCTAATTTGATGAATTTGGATGAAAGACAGTTCCAAGTTGTGAACTCAAAATTAAATCCAAATGTAGATTTCGAGGGTTCATATCTATATTTCAATAAAGAATTAGTTGGTAAGACAGTAATTATCTCTTATCCTCGTGCTTCTGAAGTTGAATCATTCGTAGCAACAGAAAACGGAATCAACGAAAGACGAGTTCAAATGTCTTACTCAAAAGTTCAATCTGATGGTGTATTTGAAGTACATGAATATCCAAACGTATTAATTACTTCATTCCCACAGACAATCAATAACAGTGATAGCGAATTCTCATTCACAGTCAGTGTACAACGTGATGTAGATGGAAGTTTCTTCCATGTTATGAAACACAATCGTGCAGGCGAATACCTGTAAACCGATACAAACTAAGGAGGCAATATAATGGACAAATTTACAATCAATGATTGGTTAGATATTAATAAAAGTCTTGAAAAAGCGAGAGAGGATGATACACCTCATGCCGTTTTAAATAACGGCAATCTCGCAGTCGTAGGCGATGCAAATAAAACGGAAGTCAAAAAGGTTGATTACCAAATTAAGTTTCGATTTGAAGAAGGAGAACTTCAAGCGTACCCAAAAAACGCTAAAAAAGTAGGTAAATACATCATGTTTACCATCGATTTTGAAGATATTCACATCAATCCTAGAAAAGATATGTTACTTGTCGAATCGGCTTTAGGCATTTATCCGATTATCACGGCTCTAACAAATGTTGTAGACACTCGTAATAGTCAGATTGAAGAAACGCTTAAACAAGTAGGTGCAGAGTATACAAAGGATGATGATGGACAGATTACTCTTTCTCAACCAAATAAACAGTTAGAAGATGAAATTGAAGTCATGAAAACGCAGGCAAACATTGAAATGATTCATGTTTACAATCAGGCAGGAGAACAAGGTCAACAAGCTATATATGATTTCGTAAAAACATTACTGAATATCGATGATGTATTGGCAGACCATATGTTACCTGGTTCTGTGTTAAATGCGTTATACGCAACAATCGTTAACAACCCTGAAATCTTCAACGAAACAGAAACAGTTTTTGGATATTAACAGAAAAGGAGAGTGGTAATCAAACCGATAACCGAAAAACCTACGATGCAGACTTGAATATCTACTCTTTTATGGCTCATTATGTTGCCAAAATATTGAAAATTCGACCCAATGATATTCTTGATCGTTGGGGTGTTTCTGAATTATTAGTTGCATACGGAATATATCGAAATGAGGCACAAGAAAAAGCGTACTCAGAAATTGAGAGCTATAACCGAACGGCTAAAAAGAAAATACCAAGGGTCAATAGGTATGCCGTGAAATTCTATTCAAGAAAAGAATTGGAGGAAGAAAATGTCTCAACCTAGAGTCGGTGCAGAACTGATATTAGATACGAAAACTGCTCAGCAACAGATAAAAGCTCTAAACAAACAAAAAGTTCAGGTTGACCTCCAAGCCAAGAATCTAACAAAAGTTAAGTCGGATATCACAAAACTAGATTCTCAGTTAAAGGAATTAAACAATCGAAAGATTACTTTGGAATCCGATGCACAGTCTTTTCAAAGAATCAAAAGTAAGATTGAAGAAATTGATCGTGCTTTAGCAAATATCCGTAACCAAAAGGCTCAGATACGTTATTCAGATATTTTATCAGACGATGTAAAAAACACTTGGGTATCTCAATTAACGAAACAATCATCTTTATTGCAAGGACAAAAAGCAGTCCTAACGCAAGATAAGCGAGAGCTTCAGGATGTTTACAACGAATACAAAAAAATCAGTAAGCAAATCGATGCTTTAAATAAAAAGAAACTCGATTTACAAGCCGATTTTGGCGATGCAGATAAAATCCAAAAGGAACTGGATGAATTAACAAGAAAATCGGCACAACTTGAAAGCGATAGGATAGACCTTGAGTTAAGGCTAGAAGATTATCAACAAGTCATGTCGCAATTGAATAACATTGCGAGTGTAGCACAGAAAATTCAAAAATTTGGAAACAGTATGAGTAAGATCGGTAGTTCCATGACCAATCTAGCAAGCAACTTTTCCAACAATCCATTAGGTAGTATAGGACATTTCTTAGTTCAAGGTGTTGGATATAGTGCCTTGTATCGCATGACTAGTGGATTTATGAATGCGATTGAAACATCGTTCTCAGGTGCTATTAATCGTATGGACACGATTGCCAACTCAAGACGAACATTTGAGGCTATGAACTTTGACACAAGCGTAGTCGATGCTTCAATGGACGATTTGGAAAATCGTATTTTAGGACTTCCTACAACGTTGAACGATGCCATGCAGTCTGTAACTATGATTAGTTCAATCACTGGTGATTTGCCTGAAGCAGTACGTATCTTTGATGCATTGAATAACTCAGTTATTGCCTTTGGTGGTTCACAAGAACAAGCCAACAGAGCGATTACACAGTTCTCGCAGGCAATGGGTACTGGTAAATTAGATGCTCGTACGTACTTGTCATTAACCGATGCAGGTATGTCTCCTGCGTTAGCTCAGGTAGCCGAAATGCTAGGTTACTCATCTGAAAACATGGGCGCATTTAAAACTGCACTTGGTGAGGGTGAAATCTCAATCGAACAGTTTACAGATGCGTTGATTGAGCTAAACGAAAATGGTAATGCTACGATGCGTGCCTTAAATGAATTAGCTAAGGAAAACGCACTAAAAAGTATCGGTTCATCTTTGACAGTTGCACAGACACAGATTGAAAAAGGATGGACTTCAATCATTCAGTCTATCAACGATACTGTGGAATCTTTAGGGTATGGAAGTATTCCTGAGAATATCGCTAAATTTGGTAATTTCATGCGTGATTCCATGTATGGAGTTTCTAATTTTATCAACGAAAATCGAGAGCCAATCGGTGAATTCCTAGACTTTATCATAGATAAATTCAATGCAGTTCAAAACGAATTGTCAAAATTTGATTTTGGTGATTTCACAGACGGATTGAAAGACTTTAAACCAGTTCTTGAGGGTGTCGTGGACTTAGTAAAAGAAGTCTATGATGCATTCAAAGGATTCGCTAGTTTTGTTGGTGGTGGAGATATATCACGTGGTCTAGGAAGATTAGCAGGTGGATATATCACGTTAGCCTATGGATTAAGAGTTTTAGGTGGTGTTCTTTCCTTTGGTGGGGGAACAATTAGCAAAGTAGCTCAACTAGCAGAATGGTTTGGTTCTAAAGGTAAATTTGCAAACTTTACTAAGAAAGGTTCTTCACTGTTCTCTATCTTCCAAAACAGTAATAAAAACAAATCCGTTACAGATTCTCTAGGTAAGGCAACCACTACTTTTGATAAAGGTGCATTCTATACTAAACTAGGAAATCAGGCTCAACTTGCGTTGATGGCAGGAAACATGATGTTATATGTCGAAGCTATCAATCAATTGAATTATAAGATTCCTGATGATTTAAGCAAGTTGATTCCTAAACTCGCTACTCTAGGAGCAACGATGGGTGCAATGATTGGTGTTACTAAAATCATGAGTAACATGTCAAAGACAGTTGATTTCAAAACACAATTGACTGGAATTGTTTCTTTGATAGGTGCAGGAGGAGCTTTATATGTGCTTGCAGAAGCCATTGGAGAAGTGAATAAGAAAGTGCCTGATGATATAGGAAACTTTGCATCCAAAATGGCAAATATGGCAATCGCTATAGGTGGTATAGGGATTGTAGTAGGTGCATTAGGTGGCTTGGCTAGTTTGGGAAATGGACTTGGTGGTATCATCATGGTTCTTGGTGGAATATTCACCTTAGGATTAGCAGGTATTCTTTATGCCGTTAGTCAATCTATTTCTGCAATGGCAGACAGTGTCATGGATATAGGTACTGCTCTTGAAAAGTTTGGAAATATAGAAATCGATTCCAAAGGTGTATCGAAGAACATGAAAACAGTTACCGATGCACTCGATGATTTAACTGGTTGGTCAGGTGGATTCTTTGGAGCGATTGGAAAGCTGGCAACACAAAAAATTGATGAAGGAAACATCGCACAAGCAAGTTCTAACTTGAATCAGTTACTGGATGTTGTAAAAGCACTTGAGGGAATTCAAGAAGTTGGAACATTGGATGGAGATTCAATCGAAAAGAACCTGAAAGCCGTTAAGGAAATCTTGCAGGCTTTACAGTCTGTTATGCCTTTACCAACAGTCAATATTGAAAACATGAATACGGACAATGTAACTTCCATTGCCGAAAATATAGATGCTTTATCACAGTTAACAGATAAACTCAGTGCATTTGGATCAAAAGAAATTCCTGATATCGATGTCGAAAACCTTACAACCACGATTACAAAAGTATCTACTGTCTTAGAACAGTTGAAAGATGTTCAATTCCCTGATGTTCGATTAGGAACTTCTTTAACATCTGAGAATGCCGAAAACATAATCGGTGTCTTAGACAACTTGTTACAGATTTTCCCTAAAGTAAATGAGCTTATTAAGATAGCAACTGAAAATCCAATCAATGTAGAAGATTTTGGCAGTGCTATCAAGAGCATTTCTGATTTGTTAGGTAAAATCAATGAAGATTTAATGCCAAGTGGTGAAACACGTGTTGGCTACAATATGGAAAACTTCATGAGTGCAGATACAATTCAGAATGTTATCGATGCACTGAATGGCATGATTAATTTGGTTACAACTTGCAAATCCTTGATGGATACATTCACGAATATGGATGTAGACTTCAAAACATTGAGAATGAACATTAATTCGATGTTAACTGCATTAGGTGGAACAGTCAGTGGTTATGGAGCAGTCGAAATTGACACAGAAAAACTAGCTCAGTTGGAAGAAGTTGTAGATACGTTTAGCACCATCGTGAGCAAAATGCAATCTATCGGTCAATCTCAAATCAACTTTGAAACCATAAACAGTATCATTTCACAGATTGGTACAGTCATTACAAATCTTGCTAATCTTTCCAGTGTAGAAAATGCACAGAATGTTACTGCTCAGGTCGATGCTTTGATAGCTAAATTCCAAGAGTTATTAACGAGATTGCAAGGCATGGATGAACAGTTCTTAACTGTAGGTACAACTTGGGGAAATTCCTTGTATACAGGATTTGAAGAAGCCGATGTAACAGGACAATGTGTAGCTTATATCGATTCCATGATTGCCGAGTTAGGCAAGAAAGACTTCACACCAGTTGGTACACAGTACGGAAATCAGGTTGTCAGTGGATTTAGAACTGCAGTAGCGAATCTTCCAAGTGCAATGTCAACTGCGATTTCAGGTTTAAATGCGTACGCTTCAAGGTTCTCAAGTGCAGGGGCAAATTTAGGAAATTCCTTTGCAAATGCATTTAACAATGCAGTATCGAACTTGGAAACACCAAACATCAATGTAGAACGTGATTCACGAGGTGGCGAAGTTCCAACTGGATATTTTGCTAAAGGTGGATTTGCAAGAAGAGGAACAGATACTATCCCTGCTATGTTGACACCTGGAGAGTTCGTGGTGCGAAGAAATGCAGTAAAAGGCATTGGAGTGTCCTTCTTGAAAAAAATCAATGATATGGACTTTAAAGGTGCTTTTAAAGGCTTGATGTCATCGCAAGGAAATAATTCGATGCAAGCGACTTACAACCACATTGTGAACAATACTTCTAACTACAACTATGGAGATAGAAGTATCACGATCAATGGTGGCAACGAACGCAAGCAACGATTAAAAGCAAATAGATTTATGAAAGGATTGGCATATTAAAATGTTTGGAAACTGTGAAAACTTTAACCCTGTAAGACAATATGTTCAATTCAATGATTTGGTCTTTGATTCTACAGATGTGATTAGTGAAGCGAGTTACAAACAAAGCACAAAGACCGAAACAGAAGAGTATTCCTATGGTCATGGTAGCTATGTAAATTTCAAGTCCTCCCAACAGTTTTTAACTGAGGGAGACTTGAGCATGACCATTAACATTGACTATCGAAAATATAGAAGAGAAGAGAGGAAATACCTCAAAGATTTTATCAAGCTCAACTTGATTAAAGCTGGTCGCATATGGGCAATTGAAGACAACAAGATTCTATGGGCATATGCCTATGTAACGGATTTCTCAGACGATTACTACAAGTTCAAAGGACATATATCCTTTGATATAGAGTTGAAGCTCTATGAGGGAGTATGGCACATTGCAGACCCTAGAAGAACGTATCTAATTCCATACAGTACATGTAACTTCCTAGAGTGCTATGACTTTAGAGACGATACAAATTGTGGCGATTGTTGTGTGAACTGCGTAAAGCCAATGGAAGAATATTGTGCATCTTGTCTGTGCCATTGCGATGATTTGGTAAAAGAAAATTCTTTATGTGTAGTCGGTCGAAATATCTTAGATGAATTCATGCGTTGTGGAAAATCATTCTTGCTTGTATATGACTGCAAGCGTTCAGAAGAATTCTTTGGCGAGGATTCATACGGAAAGAAAATCTATAAAGCCGATGTATGTAAATCAACGATAGCAGGACAGTTCTATTCAGGAACTATCCTAGATACAACGAATATTGATATTCGTATCGAGGGTAAATTTCAAAGCCCTGAAATTATTATTAACGGAAATCGCATACGTTTGATAGGTGATTATGACGGAACAATCACGATAGATAGAAGTGGCTCAGTCATGTATTCAAAAGGCGATTGTTGCCCATTTGAAGAAGTGGATTTGAACAATGTAGAAATATTGGATGATTTCCTATTCACTGTAAAACATGGCATGAATAACGCAATCGTAAAGAATTCATGTTGTGAAATGGCGAGTATTTATATCTATGCAGATGAAATAACGTACTAGAAAGGAATGTGTATGGCAGAAGAATATTGTTCACCTTGTATAAAACTACAAGAAGAAAGTGCAGAATTCTATGAAAATGGTGTAACCGATGCAGTCTGCAATTCATTAGGTGATAACACTGGATTCAATCCTGAAAGTGGAAATAACACTTGCGATGATCTAAAGACTGCAAACGATTGTTTGATATTAGGAAATATCGAAGAGTTACCTGCATATGATGTCTGCAAATGGAAAGAGTTCATGGAACAGTTTTTACCCAATCAGTACAACATGAACGAAGCTATCATTTGTGCTATCTGTGGACTTTGGAATAGTTTGCAGAATATGTTGCTTATGAATTTGGCTATCAATGCAAAATATGAGATTCGACAAGAGACAGGAGGGTTATCTGTTTCTGTCGCTCGTAACGGAGATTGGGTATTCAGATATTCTGATTGGAATAACCTTGAACAAACTGAAAAAGTAGGAGATGGAGTTGTTACTGGAAAAGCCGATTTCTGTATGTCGGTTGGTGAAAATAAACAAATTTCATGGCATATACGTAGTGTAACTGTCAGTACGTTCACATATACGGCAACAAGTGTTGTTCCTGCATCTAGACCAAGTATTACAATTCGTGTTCCAAATTCTAGTGGAGAGGTCATCTATCAACGAGAAAGTGTACAAGGAAATATCTCAGAAGCTATCAATCGTACAGTGGACTTGAATTTATCAGGAACATTGGGAACAGGTCAGAGTACAGATTGGATTCAGTTCTTATCTATCTACAATGACTGGGTAGTGGATGATGAAACAAACTTATACGTTCAATTCCAAAACAATAACGTGGATAATGTTCCAACGTGCTAGGAGGTAGCTTATGTCAGTTGTAGATAAAGATATATGTAAGGCTTGCGAGTACTTACAAGCCTATGCACCTGAATTTGTTATAAAAGGTGTAACAGATACGATGTGTTCAAATCTAGAAGCTAATCAAGGATTGATGAACAAAGGCAGAAAGAATTGCACAGATATTCATAATGCTATTGATTGTTTGGTTGGTGGAATGGCAGAAAAAGCACAAGCCTATGATCCTTGCAAACCAAATCAACCAATTGAAGATTTAGCTAAAAATGTTATGCACGTAATGGATATGTTGGCTTGTTCAGATTGTGGACAGTGGGAACAAATCGAATTGATTTGGGAAGAAATTCAAAAGATATGGGATGCTATTCACGCTTTGGAAGGTGCTTTAGGCGATGCAAACGGAAACATCAGTAAGATTCAGAACGCTTTGATTAAACTTCTTACAAACATGAGAAATGCAGGATATTGGGAAGCATCAGGAAATATCTTAGACGGAAATGTGAAGTCAGGAGTTGGAGTAGCTTATGGAACGATGAATCACTTTGGTGGTACTGCCGATGGAAACTCATATATCCGTACAAATACAGGACAAACAGAAAACGATACTGTTGGAGGTATCTAATGGCATGGAACACATTTTGGGGTGCATATGATAATACAGGTCCATTTTCAAATGTTGTGCTAGGTGGAGACCCTAGTGCAACTGGACCATTTGGCATTCCTTTAACAGATGCTCATAATGAAGGGTTTGGACAAGGGATTGAGTTTACGGATAATGGAAACTATGGAGTTACTTTTAAACTGAATTTAGTTGGATATGCAGTAAATGATTCGCAACAGTATGTTCCAAACTTACACTATATTCCTTTTGGTGGAACATACGATTATATACTGATTGTTTCAACTTCAAACAATAATCAGGCTTCTTGGAATCAGATTTTCAACGCTAAGATCTTTTCTCATCCTGGAGGGGCAAGCCTATGCTACGGAGCAAATTGGCACGTAATCGCACAGTCTAGTCAATGGTCAGGATTTTTCCAATTACCAACCGATACAACACACGTAAAGATTGAGCTACGAGGTGAGGATGTAACTTTACCACATGAAAATATATATTCCATTCAACAGATTATTCCTGAATTTAAGCCTTGGGCAATTCGTAAAGCAAAACAATGGAATTCTTTAAATAGACCAAGTGGATTTTTCCATATTCGTAAATCAGGACAATGGGAAGATAAATCAATCATGAGTGGCAGTGAAACAGGACAAGTCAATCAAGGAACATCGAGGATAAGAAAAAATAACAACTGGGTTGGACAAGGAAAGGTAGGTAACTAATGATACCTTATTTTGAAATCCTAGAATTTGGCAATGTAAAGAAACGTTTTCAATTATCCTTATCAAATATATCTATGTCTAACGAAATGATGTCTACACCTACGATAGACATTGATGGAGTAGCCGAATTACTTCCTTATTTGAGAGGGAGAAAAGAAATTCGTATTTATACAGAAAATGCCATCTTCTATTCCAATACACAGTCTGTAAACGTAAACACAAATACTGGTGTATTAAGTATTTCTTGTTCTCATGTCATCAAGGAATGGGAATACAGACAAGTGCCTACAAACTATGCCACGAAAGATAAGACGATACCTCAAATCTATGAAGATGACGAGATGAAATATTCAAATGAATGGATTATGAGTTTTGATGAAAAAGCATCTCAAGAAGTTATTGACTATGTGTATTCAAGGCAAGATAAACTCAGCGCCTTAACAAGAACGTGTGAATTGACACCTGATTTATTTTGGCGAGTTCCTTTAACTAAGGATAAACGAATTGAAGTAGGTGTTTTTGGAGAGAAGAAAAATTACACTGTTTCTTTAAGACCAAGTGGAAAAACCAATATCCATATCTTAGAAGAACCTGAAATCAACGAGGATTGGTCGAACGTTATCAATTTGGCAACAGTGTATGCGAATAAATCAGACAGTGGAATGTCTTCGTTATCTTTAAGAGAGGTATATAACGATACATCCTTGCAAGACCCTAACTTTCCAGTTGTGATTATTCGTAACAATATCAATAACGAACGTGATTACAACTATATCGATTATCCAAAACTGGCACCAAACAACCAATTGGAATATGCAGTTATTGACACAGAATCCGTTGCAATGGAAAGTGGATTGTTTATTGAGGGAACGTTTGCTTTTGACGATTTAAACCCATTCTCATTGGAAGAAGATGTAGAAGATGAAGAAGAACCAGTAGGAAGTGGTAACTGGTCTCCTCAAGGCTTTATAGATGAGTATAATGGACAATCTATTGATATGGATGGAGTTCCACCTGAACAACCTTATCAATGTGTTGATACATTCAAAAAGTGCCTTGAAATCATTGGCTATCCAAATCCATCTAGAGCCATTGGTGGTGATGGGTATGCATGGAATATTTGGTTTAACAGACAATCCCTAGGATATGATGCGTATTTTGATTACCCAAGTACACCTCAGTTTGGAGATTGGGCAGTCTTTAATAAAGCAGGAGATACACCTTATTCTCATGTAGCTATGTTTGTTTCTGATAACGGAAATGGAACTGCACAGTTCTTTGGGCAGAATCAACCTCAACCATATTGCACAGTTACTTCTATATCGACTGCAAATATCTTAGGTTGGTTGCGTGTAAAACCTGAATTTTGGCAAGGAACATACAATCCTGAATCAGGGAATGGTGTTAAAAACATTACCGATGAGGACAGAATCAAATGTGCCAAGGCAGTGTACGATGCTACAATCAAAAAACTAATCTATGCTCGTAGAAAATATCAAATCACTGTACATACCGAAGAATTACCTAGCGATATCAATGTAGGTGATAAGATTCGTTTTATTTACGATATGAAGAAATTCCATATCGAGGAATGCTCAAACTATATGCGTAAGCTTATAGAAGAAGATGATTGGTATTACATCGTAAAAATGGAACGAAACATCAATGCCGATGGAACAACCACTGGAGAACTTACCCTTGAGAAGTTCTTACGAGTTGATAGAGAGGGGAAACAAGAATCATGATGGATGAATATAGCAGAGCCATAAATATCCTTGCAGAGAACGTATACGAGCTTAAACAGAAGCAACGATACAGTTCTGTACAACGTAGAAATCAAAGTGTCGATATGTACGGATATGAATTAACAGGTCATGGTTCTGCAAACAGTCCTGCAACGCTTGGTATCAGTGTTTCCCAAGACTTGATTTATTACAACCGATACGAGTTTCAAATCGTTATCGAAAATGCAAGTGCAACTTCTTTTCAGATTCTGATTGACGGAATCGATTTAACACCTTATTTCCAATCTCAGTTTAATGGGGCTTGGATTACTGGAAATGGTGTTTATCCAAACAAAGGAACTGCACATTATGATGTACTTCTTGCGACTGGATATATGAACGAAGCCGAAAGAAACCAAATTTTAGAACCAGGATATAAAGAAGTGCAAGTAGTAGGCAACGGAGATTTTGATGTGAAGATTATCAACTATATGAAGTATTCACATTGCAATCGATAGTTTGCGAAAACTCACTATTTTAAAATCCATTATATAATTTTATTGTAGGAAAAACGCATATGAACAGACTTGAAAAAATGGAACTTCACTTGAAAAATCACCCTAACGATTATCAAACTGCAATCGCTTTTTTGAAGTATCGTAGCAAGGAATTTGACAAGGAAAGAAAACATAAACAAGACCAAATGCGAAAAGATATAGCCATGTATAAAAGGAGGCTTAAAAGTGCAGAATAAACACTCTAGCGACAGTATAGCCGAAGATTTGATACGTGCTTTCACACAAGTAGGAAATACCGAATTACATACGAAAACACTACTAGAAAAGCGTGTATCTGAAATAGAAAATGGCATGATTGAGGACGAACAAATTTCCGATCAAATGGAAATCATCAATGAGCTTAAAGAAGATTTAGAAGTACAAGCTCAGACACGTAGAGAACTCATGCTTTATTTGTACAGGCTTTATGGAGAAAAAGGCAATAAGGAGTATTGGTGTGTGATAAAACACTTGTCATACGCTATGTACACAACCTTTGAAGCATATCAGGCAAGCAATAAAGACGAAGAATTATTTTCTTTGTACTTACAGATTAACAAAATGTTTATCAAGGCATTATCGCAATTCCTTGGTGTAACCATTACGGAATGCAGTGCTTGTTTTGGCGATATCCTTAAAGCCGAAATGAAAGGAGACGAACAATGAGTCTAAATCCACAAGTATGTAAAAAAAGCTATAAAGTACACATACCTATGATGGGTGAAGCGTGTGAATTTTGGCTTATTACAGTAACGGACAAACAGTCTATTACAAACCCTGATAAAGACCACGCTTATTTAACAGATGATGGGAAATTATTTGTGTTTAATGGGGATTCATTGGTTCGAGTAAATTGTGATATATGTTTTACGCAAGAAGAAAGAGAAAAATTAGAAGGAATTGAAGAGAACGCTAATAATTATGAACTACCAATTGCCACTTATAGCCGATTAGGCGGTATGCAAATTGGATATAGTGAAAACCAAAGAAATTATGCGTTAAAACTAGACGAAAACAATCGTGCTTACGTTACAGTCCCGAAAGACGATGTAGAAGATATTCCTATCCCCTTAGCAACAGACAAACAAGTTGGTGGGCTTAAAATAGGCTATCAAGATACTGGAAGCTTTCATGGATTGCAATTAGACGCAGACGGAAAAGGATATGTAAAAGTCGATATACCAGAAACAGTTGATATATATTCTGGAACATCAGAAAATCCCCCGGAATTTTGGAAAGACGGAGATATCTATATCCAGTACGAGGAATAATCTATGGCATATGGACAAAATCAAGAATTAGGTTGGATTGAGGGATGGTCAAACGGACATTATCGAGTATCAAACTATATAGCATATAAACAAGATTTAGAAAATAGAAAACTTGAAATCACCTTGGCAAATCAACAGTGTTGTTCATTGGATAATGTTCATACATTCCACAATAACGAAGGAGTAAACAACGGATATGGTTGGCAAGTCATGGGAGGACAAGTAGTTGATGTTAATGATGCAGTTAATGTTCCTGCAGGAGGGTGCTGGACACATAGTGGTGATAGATACGCAATTATAACAGTCAATTATAACAATGACGGAAGTGTTCCTGACATTCTGATGTCAACGCAGTTTATAGCTGGCATAAATCAATACGATACACCTGAATTTGACTGGACAACTAAAAACATAAAAACGTTATTTCCTAGTATTAACGCTAAGGTACAAGCACCAACAATCACTAGTGTAGAAGTTATTTCCTCCACTTCAGCAACAGTAGAATTTACAAGTGTAGAAAACGCAACTAAATATCATATTACGTTGAAACACCAAGATGGAGCAGTTACGGCATATATAACAACGGATACGAGATATACATTTAATTATCTTTCTCCAAATCAAAATTACACTGTAACAGTCCGATCAGAAGATGCCTATGGGAATCAAAGTGATACATCTGAACCTTACTCATTTTCAACAGAAATTAATGTAGGGCGAGTTGTTAACCTGATATATACAGAAAAGACAGCAACCAGTTTCATATGTACGTGGGATGAAGCAACCAACGCAACCTATTATTCAATAGAAGTGAAAAACACAAACGATCCCAGTTTATTTGATGAATCTTATGAACAAGTTGAAACAGAATTATTGGTAGATGGTTTAAAATCCTATACTCAATATACAGTCATTGTAAAAGGCATGAATGGAAGTATAGAGGGAGAGGAAACACAATTAAGTGTTATAACGAATAAGTTTGATGCCCCAACAGTTAGTACAACAATCGGAGTAAATCAAGTTACAGTTTCATGTTCTGATGTAGGAGCAAGCCAATACAACTTTAGTCTATACGATAGTGATAAATCACTTTTAGAATCGCAAACAATTGAAGGAAGAACTTACGTTTTTAGTAATTTGGAATCTGGAGATTATTTTGTTCGAGTTGTTGGATATGATGGAAATTACGGAGACTATAGTGGGTATTACGCATTCTCGATTACTGAAGAAATTTTAGACCCACCTGGAGGTTTATCAGTAGTAGAAACTACACCAACTAGTGCAACTTTATCATGGGATGCAGTAGGAGATGCTACTGGATATGCATTATATCTGTATGACGAAAGTACGACAACTCAAATTAAGAAAATATCGCCAATAACAAGATTGGATTATACGATTATAGGATTAGAACCTGAAACATGGTATTCTGCAAGTTTAAGCTCTATTAATTCAGACGGAAAAGAAGGAGAGAAAACCGACATAATAAGTTTTGAAACATCAAAATTAAAGAATGTAAAGGTTCTTGTAAATGTAAACGGCGTGGCAAAAGAAGGAACTATGTACACAAATGTAGCAGGAGATTCCAAAAAAGTTATAGATATATATTTTAATGTTTTAGGAGAAGCAAAGGAGGCTATTTCACATGAATGAGTGCGTTTATAGAAAACACAATTACATTATCACACCAACACCAGATGACCCTAGTGAAACATGTGCAACAAAGCAAGAATTAGATGACGCAATTGCAAATGTTCAATCACAAATTGATGACCTTTCTGAAAAGGTTACAGAAATTGAAGGCAAGTTATCAAAATCTAAACAAGAAGCCGTTGAATTTTATTACAACATGCAACGTGATGGAAAAGTCTATCAAACACGATTCTATAAATTTGATGTAAATCCAACGTCAGACGGAACAAAAATGTTAGCAAATGAAGGTCTTGTCTGTGAGCCTTCTACTGATACCGTGGAAGGACGCGACGATTATGAAAGCATCCCATTGTTTAAATGGGTGCGTTGCAATTACAAACGGGAAGCAGATGGAACGCCTTATCCTGTTGCTATTGAAGGCGATGAAAATTATAAGACCACGGGTGATGTCGACGTTGGAAGCATGATGATGAGTTTTTGGTATAAAGTTGAAGAAAACGGTGATTATATCGACTACTACATTTCAGACAGTCCAAATGAAGCTTTAGGTTTAGAGCCTTGGGTAAACTGTGTAAGAGCAGACGGTACATTAGTCCCTTGGAATATCTATAGTTCGTACTTTAGTGGAAAAGCCTCAGATGGAAATTTGAGGTCACAACCAAATCTTAAACCAGAGAATTTTCAATCGTATCAAAACATGATTACAAATTACGGCAAGAAAGGTGAAGGTTATCATGGTGCTGGCGTTGATATGCAAACATTCCAAATCTTATTCAACGCTATTAAATATGGGACAAAGAATTCACAAACCATCTTTAAGGGATGCACAGCTTATAACTTCCAATACCAAGCTTCTATTCAAAGAAGTGAAAATGACACCTACTTCCCCATTACGCAATCACAAAAGGGCAATATTGTTGTCGGCGCTACGGTATATGTAGGCTATCCTTCAGATAATTCAGGTGCGCCAAATTATGATAGAGGCGTTACGACAATGAGAAAGTATGCAGATATGGCAAAGGTATTGCGTGTTGAAGATGATGGAGATAATGCCAAGGTTTACTTAGATTGTGAGCCTTTTAATACTACGCCTGTTACGGTCGGTACTATTAGTGCTCAAATCACAATGTCTTCTATGCATTGGTGGAGCGGCGAAACCGATAAAGTGATTGGACATCATGATGGTTCCCCTGTTTCTAATACAGATTCAAAGCATCCATACAGATTGCAAGGAATTGAATTTGCTGTGGGCGGTTATATGATTGCCTCGGATACAGTTATGGATATTAAATCGGATATGTCTAAAGACGTGTATAAGTTTAAGAAAGGCGAAGTGCGTTCAACGAGTGCAGACGTGATTAAAAAGCCAGAGAATCTTATTGGCAATATTCCTGCCGCAGATGGCTCTAATGATTATTGGATTGGAGATGTCGGGATCAAAGATGGCGCTTGGTATCCAAAATCAAAAGGCGCAGGAGATTCGACTGGAGTTGGCGATAGATGTTATTTCGGCGGTACTGCAACATCCGGGCAAAGAGAATACCTCATGGGCGGTTATCTCTGGCATGGCTCGTCTGCGGGGGCTTGTTTCTTGTCTTGCTGGGCTGGCCTTTCGGGCGCGAGCTGGGATATCCTGGCGCACGATTAGTAGCTTCTCTGGGGGTTCCTAAGGGGGATACCCCCTTAGAGATGCATATTTAGGGTACTGTGGCGCGGCGGTAATCTCTGGCTTGGCTCGGCTGCGGGGGCTTGTTTCTTGCATTGCTGGTCTGGCCTTTCGCTCGCGTTCTGGTATTTCCTGGCGCAAGATTTTATCATTAACGTACAAATTATAATATTGCGCCGCCGTATCCTTCGCAGATGCGAAAAATTGTACAGTAAGAAGCGTGGGCTAGTAACATTTTGTGAAAACTCATATTGTATAGAAATCGTTTTGAAGGGAGTACGAAATGAAACGATTATGTAAACACGTAGATATTACAGATATTTCTTTTATAAAAGAAAGCATACGTGAATGCTTGAAAAATAAAAACAAACGAAGAAAAGATATTAAAAAATTATTAAATAAATATCAAACCATAGATGACTTAGCTTATACCATTCAAAAAGAATTAAAAGAGCGAAAGTTAGTTTATCCACCAATATGGACAAAAGAAATTGTAGATTCTTCATCTAATAAAATACGTACAATCGGTATTCAAAATATCAAGCAACAAATCTATGACTATATTGCCGTAAGAGGTTTGGATGAGCTAACGAGGCGAATAGGAATGTATCAATGCTCTTATAAAGGCAAAGGACAAGTATATGGCACCAAGGTCATATATAGATGGATGCGTGAAAAAGATATTAAATATGCCTGTCAATTTGATGTCCAAAAATATTATGATAGCGTTCCACACGATAAATTATTGGCTTTTCTTAAAAAGCACGTAAAGAATGATGCTTTATTGTGGTTGATAGAAGAACTGCTTAAATCTTTTGGAGCAGGGTTGTCAATCGGCTCTTATTTATCTCAATTATTGGCAAATTTATATTTGTCCGAATTATATCATTACATGGAATCACTTTATAAAGTAAGAAGAGGCCAACGTGTTAAGTTAGCCAAACATTTCATATTTTATATGGATGACATTGTGGTGCTTGGCTCTAATGCACGAGATATGCATAAAGTCGCTGAAGCTATCATAGAGAAAGCAAACGAAATGGGATTATTTATCAAGCCTTCTTGGCGTGTTTATAAGCTAGGTTACGTAGATATGATGGGTTATAAAATTTACAAAGATCACATCGAGGTTAGAAAGCGGAACTGGAAGCGAATCCGAAGAGCTTTCTTGCGGTTCGACGGTAAGAATGTTGATTTGGCAAGGCGGGTCATAGCTTACTATGGTTTGATCAAACATACGAATTATCAAAATGCCGATTTAAAATACAAGATCAATAAAATGGCACATATGGCAAGGAGGATTGTATCAAATGAAAGCAAGGTTCAGCGAAAAGCAACCTTCTGTTTTAACGAAAACGATTGACGGCTATTTATTTGTATATATTTGCCTGAACGAGACAAAGGTTGAAGAAGAATTTGAAAATGTAAAACAAACGTATTATGAATACGACTATCACGAATTTAAAGAAGATGAGGGCGTTTTGGATGTTGATGCGATCAACGCTAATCCATCTTTATACATGAATTATCCAGATATCATTCAAATTCAAGAAAAGCAATTAAAGAAAAAGATAGAAAAAGAACAAAGAGAAAAAACGTTAAATGAACTACCAAAAGAAGAAGCATTAAATTACAAATTCTTATATAAAGAATGGAACTCATATCAAGATGGTTTTGAATTGACCGAAGGAATGATACTAATGTACAAAGGTAATTTATGGCAAGTAGAAAAGACGCACAATAAACAGTCCAATTGGTATCCAGGTGCAGACCCAACTCTATTTGAACAATTTGACAAAGACGAACATAAAGGAACTAAAGAAGACCCGATTCCAGTTCCTGAATCTGTAACTACAAGTGGTTTTACTTACATTTACGGGAAATACTATAAATGGAAAGACATAACTTACCTATGCCAAAGAGGTGGTGTATCAAATCCCGAAAGTATGTACGGGCAAGAAGAAAAGCTATATGCAACACCAGACTCATTAATTGGTCATTACTTTATCATTGGATAGTCCTAGAACGACTGAAAACTTATCTTAGATTGAGAGGAAACGATATGGATTTTATCAATCAAATCATGCCTAGTCTAGTAGACTTCATTGCAGTCGTTGTTGGATGTGGCTTGATGTATGCAGGGCAGTATGTCAAAAAGCTATATAACAAGTATGTAGACAACGAAACCAAAAAAGATGTTGTCAATACAACTGTTCAGTATGTCGAACAAGTCTATCAAGATATTCATGGCGAGGAGAAATTAGAAAAGGCATTGGAAAGGGCAAGCAAACTTTTACAAGAGAAAGGAATAACCATTTCCAATACCGAACTTGAGACATTGATTGAGAGTGCAGTATGTGGTTTTAACGATGGTTTCAATAAAGCCTAATGAATGGAGCACAACTATTTGACTTATCGCAAACGATAACACAACTTGTTGCATTAAGTTGTATTCTTAGTGCATTTAGTGTTTGTTACAACTTCTATCAAACAATGAAGAAACCGAAAAACGATATAAACATTCGTATCGAAAGGTTAGAGAAAGAAGTGGAAAAAATAAACAAGTTCTTAACGCAGGATGATAAATCTTTGGAAGAACAAGCCGAAATCAATTCACTGTTCTTAAAATCCTTACACGCTTTATTAACGCATGACCTTGACGGAAACAACACAAAAGAAATCAAGGAATGTCAAGAAGAGATTCAAAATCGATTATTCAATGAGGCAGGTAAGATACGTTAACAAGAGTTAACACAAATTAAAAATAAATAGGCAAAGCAAAAGGGCAACTTTTTTAAGTTTGCCCTTTTTTTCGTGCGAGAAAGACAACTATATATAAAGTCAAGTACTAAGCGATGAAAAAGTATGAAATATAAAACTAGACTTTAAAGGTTGTATTGATCTTTGAAATTGTAAATATGTGTACACTAAAAAGAACTATCGGAAAATAGCCTTTTTATACGATTGATTGTATAGACGGGTTATCGTAAAAGAGACGGATCAAATCCACATCCAGTTGTCAGGATATGATAGATGACTCTGAGTAGTTTTCTCACGCAATGCCCCTGTGCACATCGATGCGATTTTCCTTGAGATATCTTTCTGTCATAATAATCCTTGAATACTGGATTGTTGTTGATGACGGTCTGGATGATGTTGTATAAAGTGCATCTTAAGTATTTTGATCCCTTTTTTTCTAGCCTTGTTCGTGGCATACTATAGGTACCAGATTCATAGATATATGGATTGGTTCCTGACAGCTTGATGATCTTCTTAGCACTTTCATACTGGGTGAAGTCACCAAGTTCGGACAGGATGGACATCGCTGATATGTGTGAGATACCAGGGATGGCAAGGATAGGAGAGTTTAGCTGCAGACTGAATTCTTCTATTTTTTTATCCACTATATTCAGATTGGAATCAATCTTTTCGATCATTTCAACTGTCTGCTGTATCTCCAGATCAAGTGCTATATGGGAATGACCAATAGAATCCCTGGCAGCAGATTTCAGTTCCTCAGCCGTAATGGAAACGCATCTTCCTTTTGATAAAAGAGCTTTTCTAAGTGTCCGTATATCTGTATTGGCAATATTCTGAGCACTTTGGAAATCTTTAAGAATCTTTAAATAAGTTTTTGAGTATTTTGTATCAAAAAGTTTATTGAATTCAGGGAAAGCGATATCAATAAACTTCTGAAGACGATTCTTATAGCGATTCATTGTTTTCGAAAGGCTTTGATGATAACGCGACAGTTCACGGATCTCATGATAGGTAAAATGCTCATCTTCGATGATTCTATAAAGTCTAGGCATAGCTAAAGCTGAAGCAATTGTAAGAGAATCCAGCCTATCATTCTTAGCCAGATTGAAGGCTAAACGGATGTGATTGGTAGCCAATGGATTGAACATGGCAACCTTAAGATTCTTGGATAAGAGAAACTTTCGAAGATTGTCGGCATAGTGCCCAGTATCTTCCATGCCGATGATGAAATCATCCTGAATAAAGGAAGAAACAGAAGTAAAAAAAGAATTGAACCCGATGATGTCATTGTCAAAGTCAAAAGGTTCGATATGAACGACACCATCCTGATCAATTACAGCAGCCGTATGTTTGAATTTACTGATATCGATACCGATAAAATAGCGCATAGAAGCACCGTCCTTTCTATATATGCGTGAATGGATGAACCACTTGCAAAGTATTCGACTGATCCTGGTAATACGAACTCAAAGGCTCATCCAACTGATCGCAGTTCTGAATATTAGGAAGTGGCAAGATTCTTTCTTATGAAGTCAAAGCCTCTAGGAGATCGCTCAAGTACACATCCACAATTTCAATTCTAACAGATAAACAAAATCCTGATGAATACTAGATCAGGTAGAAAGGAAAAGGTATATGCAGATTACTCAGTTGAATGAGCTAATTTATATATACCAGGAGATTTTATGAAACCGAATAAAACATATGTCGCTAGTGATGGATATGAATATTTTATGTGTCCAATGACCGAGTTTAAGATTACGCAGGTAGAAAATGTCGGAACACATTTAGGAACAAAAGCAGTCGACTTTGCAAGTGGAACTGCAGGATATAGAGCGCCTTATTATGCACCTGCCACTGTTAAATGTATTAAGACCATCCCAAGCTACGGAGAAGCTACTTGGCAGACTGTTAACAAGGTACATTGTCCAAATGGATACTTTGGTATTGTTACCTTTGAAACAGTCCATGACAACACCTTTAATGCGTATGTAGGCATGGTGATTAAACAAGGTCAACAGTTAGGAAATATGGGCGATGCAGGTAAAGCAAGTGGTGTTCATTTGCATATCGAATTCACACAGTCTGCGAATGGTAATATGGCATATAATTCCTATGGCATATATACTTTTACTGCTACTGAAAGCTACGTTGACGATACGTTCTATGTAGATGACACGAACGTTATCACCCCTATGGCAGGGAATTGGAGAAAATGCAATGCAGGTAGTGGTAGTACAACAAGTGGCTATGACCCTAGCCAACTCATTCAAGAAGATGGTATTGCACATTTTACAAACGATACACCTATTATATGTCATAGAGATAGTCCAACTGGTCCGAAGTTTGGTAGCTATGTAAAAGGTGAAACACAACGATATACAGAAAAATGGGTAGGAAACGGACATAGATATATTTCATGGTTATATGAGAATGACCCTAGTATTCGTTGTTTTGTAGCCGTTAGTGGAAGTGAAGTACAAGGTGAAGACCCTTGGGCAACATTTACGGCACCTGAAGAAGAAAATAAACCTAGTGAACCTACAAAAGAATTTCCTGATAGTGTTAAGATGAAAGGAATTGATTTGTCTGAACACAACAACGGAAACATTGACTTTTCACAATACGATTTTGTTATCTTGCGTGCGAATTGGTGGACGACAGAAGATAAGAAGTTCAAGACATTCGCCGATAAGCTAGATAAATTAGGCATTCCATATGGTGTATACTGCTATGACTATTGTGGTGATGAACAAACTGCACTAGAGCAAGCAGAATACACATACAATCTGATCAAAGATAGAGATATCAAGATGGGTGTATGGATGGATATGGAAGATGCCGATGGTTGGAAACAGAAAAATGGATATTTAAACAAAGAGCATTGCTCAATGGTTTGTAAGGTGTTCTGCGACTTTTTCAAGGAACGTGGATATTTTACAGGTGTATATGCATCTAGTTCATGGTTTGATTCAATGATCGAAGAAAATGGATATCCAAAATGGATTGCCAATTGGGGAACGAATGATGGTACTTGTCAAGGAGATTTTTCTGACGAAGGTGTCATGCATCAGTATACCTCAACACCAATTGATAAAGATGTTGCATATCACGAAGTTGACTACTTTAAGTCTAATCCAGTTGAACCTGAAAAGCCTGAAGAACCTGATAAACCACAAGAACCTAGCGAACCTGATACCCCAACAGATGAAGATGATGAAAAGTTGGATATTGGGGTGGTAAACATTGTTTTGAACACTTTAAACTCATTCCTGAAATGGGCGACAAAGTTAATTCAAAAAATTGTAAACCTGTTTAAGTAATTTGATGTAAAAACTATTTTGACTGTGTAAATAAAAACTACCTTCAAAAAGAGGGTAGTTTTTTATGCATCATAATTATTGAATTCACCTATACAGAACTCGTATGAGTCTATGATATCATCTCGTGGGAAATCAATCGTTAATTCTTGTAAACGGATATCAAGTGCGTTTTGATTGCAGTGTACCGTAAAATCTTTACGGAAGATGAAGTTAAATATCAATTTAGCGAATGCCCAAGCATCAATTTCTATGGATTGATTCTCGTAATCTTCATGGCTAGAATCTTCATATGTTGCAAATTCCAATTCCCAAACACTGCTTAATTCTTCTTTCCAAGATGGATTCTGCACTGCTTGATATTGATAGATATGTCTTAGCTCATGAGCGATAATAGCATATATCAAATCATTGTTTGCTCTATCCATATCGATACAGATTAGGTTTTCAGTAGGATAAGCAGTTGCAATTGAGGTTTTCTTCAATGTAAAATAATTACAGATATTTCCGTCAATATCCATGTATTTATTATTTTGATGGATTTGAACTTTAGGAATATCTATTGCTAACAAATCACATAGAAAGTCGATATACTGTTTTAGATTCATTTTTATCACCATTAAGATTATAGCAATTCAGCTATAAAAATGGCATAAAAAATGGCATAAAAGTTGCGTGGAATAAATTTTGGAATAAAAAATATATAAAATATAGGAAAGAAAAAGCCTATAAAATAAAGAAA
>OLPZ01000737.1_pt1 | contig 24461 bp, 20 predicted proteins | sample 1672711 | NCBI WGS metagenome assembly OLPZ01 (sample SAMEA3136716, study PRJEB25190) | human gut metagenome
GATTTAAGCGTAAATAAGCCATTTGTCAACCACACGATTGTAGATTAGCCGATTATTTTTTGTGTAAAAAAGACTTCACGAACGAAGTCTTTTCGATATGAATTGAAGAAAAACGCATAATAAAGCCATAATACAACAAGTTGTAAGAAATGGCGTTTTATTAAATATTTGCGTTCTACCTAAAAAGTGATTAGATAAATACATTCCAATTCCTCCACCGCAAACACTAAAGAAAACAACACAAATACTTGCAATCAAAAAGCATTTTGTGATTTCTTTCATCCATATTTTTCTATCTGATAAATAGCAGGTAACTGTTAGTAGCATTACCGAAAGAACAATATATAAGTTTCTATAAACATTCATTAAAAACAGGCTCGAAATGATTAATGGAATTCGAAATTGCTTTGCATATTCTATAGAACTATCAATATATTCATGCAATGCCTGTTCTCCATTTTCACACTGTTCTTCTAAGTCTTGTCTAAACGATTGATCCGTTTTGACATTCAATTTCTTTTCAATCAGGGATACTGATTCTTTTACGATATTTTGAATTTCTTTGCTTGTATCTTGAATTGTTGCTTCTTTGATTGTTGAGTTAATTGCATAATCCATATAGATTCCTGTTATTTTCTGTATTCCTTTTTCCTGAAGCATTTCATTTTGCAGCGCAACAAGTTTATCTGTATCTTCACTGCCATAATATTCATCAATCACATCATTCATTCTAAAAACAAATGCTTTTCCTACTTCCCATTCTGCTAATGTAGTGCATACACTTTGACGAATGCAGGTATTGAGTGCTGTCATAACAATTAATATTGTTAACAGACAATATAATATGTGACTATTTTTCTTCATAAAGCAACCTTTCAATTGTATTTTCAAGCCACATCATGCATGCATGAGCCATATCTTTCTGTTCTTCATCAAATGATTTTAAATTTCTTTTAAATCTTGCATCACTCAGATATTCTGAAAAATTATACTCAATAAATCCTTGTATTGCATCAGTATATTCTTTTCTTTCATATTCAACATTTGCCTGGTCCATATGTTCGCACCACGTGTCTACCATTTTATTTTCCTGAGCATTATTGGCAGTTACAACTGTAATTGGATATTTTAAATATCCCATATCTGTCAATTTGATAATAGAATCATCCAACATTGGGTAAAAAGCTATAAGTCCTTTTATTCTTAATTGAAAATCTATTAATATCGAAGCAGCTCCGATTTGTAAATAACTTCCTCCAGAAAAACCGACCATGACTACATTGCCAGTCTGCAGATTATAACTAGATGCATTTTTCATAAAGTATTGTGTAACATCTATAATTTCCTGTTGCTGATATGGTGGCTTCTGCTGTGCTAGTTTTTTATAATTGATTGAAGCCACGCAACACTTACAATCATTTCGCAAAGTATCACAGAAAGAATCTGTCATATCTGCATCTCCATTAATCAATGCACCACCATGCGCAACAACTACTAAACCAACAGGTTTCTCACTATCATATCGATAAAGATTCACTTCAACATCAGGAAACTGTTCTCTAGTAACCAATACTCTTTCTCCAATTAACTTTTCTTTTTTTAATGATTGCTCTAAAGGCTTTTTATTTTTCATAAATAAATACTGAACAATCCACAAAACAATTAAAATGCCAACAAAATTTATGATTGTATTCATCTTTTCTCCTTTAGCGAAAAAGACTCCGTAAAACGGAGTCTAATTTTCTTTAGTCTTCAAATGAGTCTGAATCATCACGGTCACTACTTGTACCGATAACATCTTCTGGAAGCGTTGGTTCTGTTTCTTCCTGAAGTCTAGCGTTTCTTTCATGACGTGCATCAATCATTTCTTGAGCAAGCTGATTGATCATTCTTGACGTATCACGGTCAAAGTCTCTACCTGTACCAGCAGGGATCAACTTACCAATCAAGACATTTTCCTTCAAGCCTTCCAAATGGTCAACCTTACCCTTGATTGCAGCTTCTGTAAGAACTCTTGTTGTTTCCTGGAATGAAGCAGCGGATAAGAATGAATCTGTTTCTACTGCAGACTTGGAAATACCTAACATAATAGGACCAAACTTAGCTGGAGCCTTACCTTCATCAAGCAAGTCTTCATTGATTGTATTCATGTTATGAAGTGATAATGTTTGTCCAGCAGACAATCCAGAATCACCTGGTTCAATAACGATAACTTTCTTCATCATCTGTTTGATCATAACTTCCAAGTGCTTATCAGAAATATCGATAGACTGAGAAGCATATACCTTACGTACTTCCTTCAAGATATATTCCTGAACTGCAGCAACACCAGCAACTTCAAGTAATTCCTTAGGAGCAATCTGTCCTTCAGTTAACTTTTCACCAGCGTGTACTGTTGTACCAACCTTCATCCAAGGACGAATAATCTGTGTAAGGTCACACTTATGTTCAATAGATTCTGTTTCGTTAGCAACTGTAACAATTCGACCAGTATTGTTGTCATTGTCTCTAATATCAACGATTTCACCATCAATCTTAGAAATAACAGCTACACCCTTAGGTGTACGTGCTTCGAATAATTCTTCTACACGAGGAAGACCCTGTGTAATATCACCACCGGCAGTAGCTACACCACCAGAGTGGAAGGATCTCATTGTAAGCTGTGTACCAGGTTCACCGATAGCCTGTGCAGCCATAATACCAATAGCTTCACCTTCTTCAACAAGGTTACCTGTTGCCATGTTTCTACCATAGCACTTACGGCAGATGCCATTTTCAGCTTCACAAGTAAATACGTTACGAATCATTACCTTTGCGTGTGTTTTAGCAATTGCTGCAGCCATATCGTCTGTAAGATATGTATCTGCTTCACAAATAACTTCACCACTCTGAGGATCAATGACATCACTAGCAGTATAGTAACCGGAAATTCTATCCTTCATTGATTCAATGATAGAACCATTCTTATTGTCATAAAGAGCACCATATGTGTCTTCCTTAACGTTTCCAAGCTGATCTGTATATGCCTTTGACCCATCTACTAAATATCCCTTTTCTGTTCCACAGTCTTCTTCTGTGATAACGACTTCCTGGGCAACATCGACAAGTCTTCTTGTCAAGTAACCAGATTCAGCAGTCTTTAAGGCAGTATCTGTCAGACCTTTACGTACACCGTGTGATGACATAAAGAATTCAGCAACTGTCATACCTTCACGGAATGAAGAGTAGATAGGAACTTCGATAATACTTGGCTGATAACCCTTTGTCTTAGACTGGATAGGACGTGCCATCAGACCACGCATACCAGCTAACTGTGTAAAGTGGTTCTTGTTACCACGGGCACCAGATACAGCCATCATATTAATAGGAGACATTCTTGGTAAAGACTTCATTAAGGAGTCACCGACCTGTTCCTTAACATCATTCCATACTACCTGGAATTGTGCTTCCCATTCTTGAGGTGTTAATAAACCTCTGTCTCTTAAATGGTTCAATACATCAGCCTTCTTACGACCTTCAGCAACCATTTCATCCTTATGAGGAGCAACAGAAATATCAGATAATGCTACTGTCATACCAGCAATCATAGAGTACTGGTAACCAAGATCCTTCAAGTTATCCAATACATCAGATGTTCTTGGAGTATCTGAATCAACAAATCCATTACCATTCTTGTACTTAGCGAAGATTGCCGCAATTAAATTACCAAGGTCCTTCTTCTTGAATTCACTATGTAATTTACGAGAAGCAATTTCCTTCTTGATATCTGTTCCCATTGGTACAAAGTCTTCATCAGGTGTACGACGCAGGTTTTCACTTGTACATTCATTAACATATGGGAAATCTGCAGGCATAGCATTATTGAAAATAATCTTACCAACAGTTGTAATTAAATACTTCTGATTCTGTTCTTCACTGAAACAAGTCTTACCAACAGCATTTGCTGGTAAAGCAATTCTAGAATGAAGGTGAACAACACCAACCTGGTATGCCATTAATACTTCATTTCTATCCTTGAAGACATGACCTTCGTTATCACCATATCTTCTCCATCTTTCAGCTTCAACAGGTTCATTTAATCTGTCCAATGCGTCTGCCTTGTTATAGAACTCTTCTTGTGTTTCTTCCATATTCAAATAGAAGTTACCAAGTACTAAGTCCTGTCCAGGCGTAACGATTGGCTGACCATCCTTAGGACCAAGAATGTTATTTGCACCAAGCATTAATACTTCTGTTTCGGCTCTAGCCATTTCACCTAATGGAAGATGGACAGCCATCTGGTCACCATCGAAGTCAGCGTTGAACGCAGGACATACTAATGGATGTACACGGATAGCACGGCCTTCAACTAATTTAGGGAAGAATGCCTGAATACCTAATCTATGAAGTGTAGGCGCACGGTTTAAGAATACTGGATGACCATCAATTACTTGTTCAACACAATCCCAAACTCTCGGATCCTGTTTAGCAATTAGCTTTTCAGCTGTCTTTGAGTTTGTAGCAATGCGTTGATTAACAAGTTCGTTGATAACAAAAGGTTTATATAGCTGAATTGCCATTTCCTTTGGTAATCCACATTCACTCATCTTTAATGTAGGACCAATTGCAATAACAGAACGTCCAGAGAAGTCTACTCTCTTACCTAATAAGTTCTGTCTGAAACGACCTTGTTTACCCTTCAAGGAATGAGACAATGACTTTAATGCACGTCCACCTGCACCTGTTGTAGGCTTAGAACGACGTCCATTATCAATCAATGCATCAACAGCTTCCTGAAGCATTCTCTTTTCATTCTGAACAATAATAGCAGGAGTACCAAGTTCCAAAAGTTTCTTCAAACGATTGTTTCTTGTAATAACTCTTCTATATAAGTCATTCAAATCGGATGTAGCAAATCTGCCACCATCCAACTGAAGCATAGGTCTTAAATCAGGTGGAATAACAGGTAATGTTGTTAATACCATCCACTCTGGCTTGTTATCAGATTTCAAGAAAGCTTCGACTGTTTCGAGTCTCTTGATTAACTTCTTACGCTTTTCACCTGTAGCTTTTTCAAGTTCTTTCTGAATTGCTTCATATTCACCCTGAACATCACACTGTTCAAGTAATACTTTGATTGCTTCTGCACCAGTCTGTGCTGAGAATGAACCAGGACCAAACTTGACAGTAGCTTCTCTTAATTGCTTTTCAGATAAGATATCCTTGTATTTCAGATCCGTGTCACCTGGATCAGTAACGATCCAGCTAACGAAGTATACAACTTCTTCCAATTGCTTAGGAGCAACATTCAGAAGTAAGCTCATACGGCTTGGAATACCTCTTAAATACCAGATATGTGCAACAGGAGCAGCAAGATCAATATGACCCATACGTTCTCTACGAACACTGCTCTTTGTGATTTCAACACCACATCTGTCACATACTACACCCTGGTATCTGATCTTCTTATACTTTCCACAAGCACATTCCCAGTCCTTTTGAGGACCGAAAATGCGTTCGCAGAATAAACCATCCTTCTCAGGTTTCTGAGAACGGTAGTTAATTGTTTCAGGTTTCTTTACTTCGCCATAAGACCACTCATGGATCTTTTCAGGTGATGCAAGTCCGATTTTAATCGCTGTAAAATTGTTGATATTCATCTGACTTCATCCTCCTTATTCATCTGAATCAGCATCATCGTCAATACCTACGACTGCTGCTTCTGGAATGTCTTCTTCAAGACCTTCTTTAATTGTTAATAGACCACTCTCTTCAGCGTCATTTACATACTGCTGACGGTTCAGGTCAATCTTTGTTTCTTCTTTCAATTCTTCTTGTTCCATCTGCTTGAGATCCATCTCATTGCCATCATCGTCCATCATACGAACGTCTAATGCAAGAGCCTGTAATTCGTGAACCATAACTCTGAATGATTCAGGAATTCCTGGTTCAGGAAGATCTTTACCCTTAACGATAGCTTCGTAGCTCTTTGTACGTCCGATGATATCATCAGATTTAACAGTCAGGATTTCCTGCAATGTATGTGCAGCACCATAACCTTCAAGAGCCCAAACTTCCATTTCACCGAATCTCTGACCACCATTCTGTGCCTTACCACCTAATGGCTGCTGAGTAACAAGAGAATATGGACCAGTTGCACGAGCATGTAACTTATCGTCGACCATGTGTGCAAGCTTGATCATATACATAACACCAACAGAGATTCTTTCATCATAAGCTTCACCTGTCTGTCCATCATGTAATACATATTTTCCATCTGGAGAAACATTAGCTTCTGCCATGATGTCTTTTAAGTCTTCATTTGATACACCATCGAATACTGGAGTAGCAAACTTCACGCCAAGGCTCTTTGCTGCCATACCTAAGTGCAACTCTAATACCTGACCGATATTCATACGAGAAGGAACGCCGAATGGATTAAGCATGATATCAATTGGAGTACCATCTTCCATATATGGCATATCTTCTACTGGATTGATTCTTGAAATAACACCCTTGTTACCGTGACGACCAGCCATTTTATCACCTTCAGAAATCTTTCTCTTCTGAACGATGTAAACTCTAACCATTTCATTTACACCAGGTGCAAGTTCATGATCTTCCTTACGGTTGAATACACGAATGCTATGAACGATACCAGCACCACCATGTGGTACCTTCAAGGAGTTATCTCTAACTTCTCTACTCTTTTCACCGAAGATTGCTAATAACAGCTTTTCTTCTGGTGAGATTTCAGACTGACCCTTAGGTGTAACCTTACCAACTAAGATATCACCTTCCTTAACTTCAGCACCAACTCTGACGATACCTCTAGCATCGAGGTTTTTACAAGCACTTTCGCTAACGTTAGGAATATCTCTCGTAATTTCTTCAGAACCAAGTTTTGTTTCACGGCATTCAATATCATATTCTTCAATATGTACGGATGTATAGAAATCTTCTGACTGCATTCTTTCAGACATGATAATTGCATCTTCGTAGTTGTAACCATGCCATGTCATAAAGGCAACAGTGACATTCTGACCTAATGCTAATTCACCGTTCTGCATAGATGGACCATCAGCAAGAATATCACCTGGTTTAACTCTTTCACCATCCCAAACGATTGGCTTCTGAATAATAGAAGTAGAAGCGTTTGATCTAGCAAATGAAATCAAATCATAAATCTTTTCTTTACCATTGTCTTCTTCAACAATGATATTGTTTGCATCAACGTATGTAACAACACCTTCACCTGTACAAACAACAGCTGCACCAGAATAACGTGCTACAGCATGTTCCATACCTGTTCCAACATATGGAGAATGTGGATTGAGTAGAGGAACTGCCTGACGCTGCATGTTCGCACCCATAAGAGCACGGTGTCCGTCATCGTTTTCAAGGAAAGGTACGCAAGCAGTTGCAACTGATACTGTCTGTCTTGGAGATACATCCGCAAAATCTACGTCTTCTTTATCAACCATGACAGTTTCTCCAGCGATACGAGCAACGACCTGGTCACCAACAAGCTTACCATCCTGAATTTCGTTTACCTGTGCAATAACGTGATCATATTCTTCGTTAGCATCCATATAAACGATTTCATCTGTTAATGTACCGTCTTTTTCAACTTTTCTATATGGTGTTTCAATGAAACCATATTCATTGACTCTAGCATAAGTAGTTAAGTTGTTGATCAAACCGATGTTTGGACCTTCAGGTGTTTCGATAGGACAAATTCTTCCATAGTGAGAGTTATGAATATCACGTACTTCGAAAGAAGCTCTTTCACGTGTCAAACCACCTGGACCTAATGCGGAAATACGTCTCTTGTTAGATAATTCTGCAAGTGGGTTTTCCTGATCCATGAACTGTGACAACTGGGATGAAGAGAAGAACTCTTTAATTGCTGCAGTTAATGGACGTGTGTTTGTTAAAAGTTTTGGTGTAAGGTTAGCTACTTCAGCAATAGACATTCTTTCCTTAACAACTCTTTCCATACGGCTTAAACCAATTCTGAACTGGTTCTGAATCAACTCACCAACAGTACGGATACGTCTATTAGCAAGCATATCAATGTCATCCTGGCTTCCAACGCCATCAAACATTGTTAATTCATAGTTATATAAAGCATACATATCACTGATTGTAATTGTGTGCTTTTCATTTAATGGGTCAATACCAATTAACTGAACTGGATGACCATCTTCTGTATTAACCTTTACTTCCTGTACAGCAGCACCTACAAGCCAGATAGAAACATCCTGGCTCTTTGTTGCTTCTGACATAATTGCTTCTCTTGTAGCATTTGAAATCTTATCTACTGAGAAATCAGGCAGATATCTAGGAATGAGGTATTCACCATCTTCGTCGCAAAGATCAGCACCATTTTCTGTTGCTCTTGCAACAACATAAAGTCTAGAACCAAGATCCAATACTGCACTGATGTTATTGTTATTTACTTTAACTTCTTGTGCTACGATACCTGTGTAGATTTTAACTGTTTCAAATTCAGCTGCAATAGCCTTTGCATCTTCAAGAGTAATTACTGTACCTTCTTCAAGTTCAGTTCTATCTGTTTCGCCATCTAGATCATCAGCTAATACTCTGCCAACTAATGCATAATAGTCCTTTGTAGAAACTTCTAAAGTACATGGATGAGAGAATTTATGAACAAATGGTAATGCTTTTAATGCAATTCCCTTGTTGATTCCATCTCTTAATTCATTTCTTAATTCTTTGTTGATGAAAGTACCCTTCTTAACAAGTACATTTCCATCAGCACCGATAAGATCTTCAGCCATTGTATGATTCAACATACGATCAAGAATATTCAACTTGTTACGTGTCTTATAACGACCAGCCTTTGTTAAATCATATCTTCTATAGTCAAAGAATTTTGCATCCATTAAGTTCAATGCACCTTCAACAGTAGCGATTTCATCAGCTCTCTGGTTTTCATACACTGTCAACAAAGCATCATTTGTTGTTTCAGTCTTATCAGCATTTAAAGTATTTTTTACTTCTTCATAGTTTCCAAATACAGAAGTATAAAGAAGCATGTAATCATTCTGGAACTTTCTTTCTTCTTCTGGTACAACAACATCATCATGAACTTCCATGTTCAATGCTTTCAGGAATTTTTCCATCTTTGTTGTATCAAAAGCATCTTCTCCCTTTTCTTCATTCAAGCTCATACCAATAGCCTTGAATAAAATTGTGGAAAGAACCTTTCTACGTCTATCAATAGATACATTTAAAATTCTGCCTAATGCTGCCTTCTTATCATCAGACATGAATTCAAGCCATGTGCCTCTTGAAGGGATGAGCTCACATGTATATGTATCTCTACCACTTCTTTCATCTGTAGCAATATCAAAATAAGCACCTGGAGATCTTACGATCTGAGATACAATAACACGTTCTGCACCATTAATAATGAATGTTCCTGTAGGTGTCATCAATGGAAAATCGCCCAAGAATACTTCTTCCCACTTTGTAATTACTTCATGAGTTTCAGAATCCTCAACTTCGAGTTCCATTTTCGCTCTTAAAGGAGCACAGTAATTTGTTTCTCTGTACTTGCATTCGTTAATTGAATATTTTGGTTCGCCAAATTCATAATCAAGGAATTTCAAGCGGATATCTTTGCTATAGTTTGAAATAGGGTAGATATCATTAAATACTTCCCTGATGCCGTCCTTTAAAAACCATTCATAAGAATCTGTTTGAATTCCAACTAAATCTGGCATTGGTAATCCGGAAGAAATCTTTGAATAATCTCTACGTACAGCTTTATTACCGTAATGCACGTCATGGTATGTTTTTGTTTTTTCCATATAACCATCCTTTCGTAGCACCGCTAAACGCCGAAAAAGGGCATAAATCCCCTACCCACATATTCGACTTTTTTACAATTTACAATAGTAACATAAGTCCATCAACCCGTCAATTTCGAACTTTGCAAAATCCAATATCCTTTATCACGGTCAATAGCTTCACAATTGTTAAATATTTCATTTAATTTTTTTACTGCACTTTCTGCACCTTGCTGTTTACGGATGACAATTGTAAATAAACCACCCTCATTCAAGTGCATGTATGCATCTTCAAACATTTTATAAATCACTTTCTTCCCTGCACGGATTGGCGGGTTAGAAACGATGTGATCAAATGTTCCTTCCACAGATTCAAATCCATCTGAAACAAACGCATTTAAATCCAAGCCATTCTGTTGACTGTTGATTCCTGTTAGTTCAACAGCTCTAGGATTTACGTCAACAGAGACAACAGAACAGGAAGGGTTTAGTTTTTGTATGACAACTCCAAGTGTGCCATACCCACATCCCATATCCAAGACCTTTCCTTCGATTGGTTCTCGGCATACAGATTTCAGTAATACTTCAGAGCCATAATCGATCCCTGTTTTTGAGAAAACACCATTATCAGTTGTAAAGGTGAATAAGATGCCCGAAAACCGGAAAGAATGATCCTTCCGGTTTTTTGGCAGATTTCGGTTGTCGGTATAATAATGTGCCGTATAACTAAATCCTTTCTAGTTGTCGAAAAGCCGAACAAACATTCGGCCTTTCAAAATCTTTTCTTTTTGTTTTATGAAATTAATTACTTAACTTCAACAGCAGCGCCTGCATCTTCAAGCTTCTTCTTGATTTCAGCAGCTTCTTCAGGAGCAATGTCCTTCTTGATTTCAGCTGGAACGCCATCAACAAGCTTCTTAGCATCAACAAGTCCAAGACCTGTGATTTCTCTAACAGCCTTGATAACTGCAACCTTAGTAGCGCCTACTTCCTTTAATGTAACTGTTACTGTGCTTGGTTCAGCAGCAGCACCTGCATCAGCAGCAGCTGCAACAGCAACTGGAGCAGCAGCAGAAACGCCATACTTTTCTTCGATTGCTTTTACGAGTTCATTGAGTTCAAGAATTGTTGCTTCATCTAAATATGCAAGAATTTCATCTTGTGTTAACTTTGCCATTTTAATTTTCCTCCTTAGGCAGCTGCTTCTGTAGCAGCTTCTTCTTCTTTTGGTGCTTCTTCAGCAGCTGGAGCAGCAGCTCCATCAGCTGGTCTTGCTTCAGCAACAGCATTTACTGCACGAGCAAATGATGTAACAGGAGCATTCAATACAGATAACAACATACTGAGCATGCCTTCTCTGTTTGGCAGTGCAGAAAGTTCCTTGATAGTATTTGTATCAACTACCTTACCTTCAACGATACCTGCCTTAAGTACAAGTGCTTCGTGCTTCTTAGCAAAATTAGCCATTACACGAGCAGCTGCAGTTTCATCTTCACCGAATGCGATCGCATTTGGACCTGTTAAAGAATCCTTCAATTCACCGAAACCTGCATTATCAGCAGCGATAGAAGCTAAAGTATTCTTATATACCTTCATTTCTACACCTTCAGCTCTTAATGCACGTCTGAGTTCTGTAACTTCAGCTACGCTGAGTCCACGGTACTCTGCGACAACAGTGGAACCTGAATTCTTAAACTTGTTTTCGATTTCAGAAACAACAGTCTTCTTACCTTCTAAAACAGTCTGATTCATTCAATCACCTTTCTTTTCTAGTTATCGCATACGCATAAATAAACCCTCGCGGAATTCACGAGGGTTAAAAAGTTTTTTATTTAATAACTTTCATTCACCTCGGTAACATAATTAAGCATCCGCCGTTACTGTCTATGGTATTTGATAACGCGTGATTATGTTACCACATATTTTGAGTGTGTCAATAGAATTTCGCTTTTTTATGCCAAAAAGTCGCTTTTTGTATTACAATAGCATCTATGAGAAAAATTACAGAAGGCTACATGCCATATTTAAATTACAAAACATATTATCGAATCGTTAACGGTGGAGATAAAACACCAATTGTTTTGATTCATGGTGGACCTGGATCAACACACAATTACATGGAACTGTTAGACTGTATTGCTGACAGTGGAAGAAAAGTTATTTCTTACGATCAAATCGGCTGTGGAAACAGCTATTTAAATGGTCATCCAGAATTATGGAACGCTGATACATGGATTGATGAACTGATTGCATTACGTAAACATCTGCACTTAGATGAAGTATATCTATTAGGACAGTCATGGGGTGGAATGCTGATTATCCAGTATTTGATTGAAAGAAAACCAGAGGGTATTAAAGGTGTTATCCTTTCTTCCACATTACCATCCTCTTCTTTATGGGCACACGAACAGCATCGCCTAATTTCCTTGATGTCAAAAAAAGATCAAGATGCGATTGCATTTGCCGAAAAGAATAACATTTGGGATAACCCAGAATATCTAAAGGCAAACGATACATTCATGAAACTGCATTGCGCAGACATCAAAGATACAGATCCTGAGTGCTTAACACGTACAAAGAAAAACGGAAGTGAGGCATATTTATACGGATGGGGTCCAAACGAATACAATCCAACAGGTTCTTTAAAAGATTTTGAATATATTGATCGTTTACACGAAATTCAAGTACCAGCACAAATCATGTCCGGAACAAACGATTTATGTACTCCACTTGTTGCTAAAACAATGTTTGATCGTATTCCAGATGCTCAATGGGAATTGTTTGATGGCGCTAGGCATATGTGCTTCGCAGAAGATAACAAACATTATTGTGACGTATTGTTAAATTTCATAAGCTCAATTGAAAAGTAACTATTTAAAAAGCTTATCATCTTGGATAAGCTTTTCTTTTACTCAATAATTTCTAATTCATGAGAATAATGATTTAACACTTCATGACCATCTTCAGTAACAAGAATCAAATCTTCAATTCTAACACCCATTGTTTCTTTATGATAAATACCTGGTTCAATAGAGAAGACATTGCCTGGAACAACAATATCCTGAAATCCCTGAGAAACATCTCCATATTCATGATCTTCAATTCCAATAAAGTGTCCAAGTCTATGTGTGAAATCTTTTCCATATCCACCAGCAGTAATGACATCTCTTGCTTTTGAATCAATATCGCACAATCTAACACCAGGCTTCACATATGCTTCTGCATCTTCATTTGCCTGACGTACAAGATGATAGATTCTCATCTGTTCCTCTGTTGGAGTACCTTTAAAGAAGAATGTTCTAGTCATATCAGAACAATATCCATGATATTTGCATCCAACATCAAACAACACCGTCTCACCTTCATGGAGAACAGTTTCATCTGGCATATGATGAGGATCGGCTGCATTCACACCAAACGCTACAATTGGAGAGAAAGAATACGTTTCTGCACCAAGTTTTTTATAAATATCCAGCATCTGATTCGCAACTTCAATTTCAGTAATTCCGCTTTTTGGAAGCTTTTTAAATTCTGCCATCGCAAGATCATTGATGTGGCTGCTTTCTCTCATTAGAGCAATCTCTTCTTCATCCTTGATTGCTCTTGTATGATCTACCGCAAGAGAACCATTAATGAATTTTGATGCAACTGCATCATCAATCATAGGCAGTAAGAATCTAGCTGCCAATGTTTTATCTACACCTAATGCTTCATTTGGATCAACATCATATTTCAGCAATTCAGCAACAGAATCTGTATCTGTAATCATTTTCTTTGTGACGCCAAGGTCTTCATCAAAACGGAACAATTCATTCAAATAAAGAATTGGTTTTTTCCCTTTTTTAATTAATAATCCAAGAAATCTTTCACCCGCAAAAATCCATCTTCCAGTTAAATAATAAATGGCAAAAGGATCTGTAATTAACATTTGATCTGTATCTAGTTTTTCTAATACACGATTCATTCTTTTTTCATCCAGCATAGTTTAATACCTCTAACTAATATGATTATCATTATAGTCACTTCCATCAAAAAGACCACACATTTTATGTGTGATCTTTTCTTGGGAGAAAAATTTTATGAAAACTGATTTCAGATATCCCTATCTGATGTTTATATACTACTGATGAAATGTGTTGAAATTATGTAATAGCTGTGAAAGAAGTATGAAAAAAGAGAAACCTAAGTTTCTCTTAGTTGGATTATTCAACTGTAACGTTGATACCAGGACCCATTGTTGTGGATACTGTAATCTTCTTGATATAAGCACCCTTAACAGAGTTTGGCTTAACCTTGCTGATCTGATCAAAAAGAGCCTTGAAGTTTTCGTTTAATGCTTCTTCAGTAAAGGATACCTTACCGAACATTACATTTACGTTACCGTCCTTATCAACACGGTATTCAACTTTACCCTTCTTGATTTCCTCGATAGCCTGAGCTACGTTCATTGTAACTGTACCTGTCTTAGGGTTAGGCATTAATCCCTTAGGACCTAAAACTCTACCTAACTTACCTAGCTGGCCCATCATGTCTGGTGTAGCTACGATAATATCGAAGTCGAACCATCCACCCTGGATCTTTTCAAGCATGTCAGCACCGCCAACATAGTCAGCACCAGCATTCTTAGCTTCTTCTTCCTTAGCACCCTGTGTGATAACAAGGACCTTCTGGCTCTTACCTGTACCATTAGGAAGTACCATAGCACCACGGATGTTCTGGTCTGCCTGTCTTGGGTCTACATTCAAGAAGAATGAAACTTCCATTGAAGAATCAAACTTTGTGGAAGAAATCTTCTTAGCAAGTGTGATTGCTTCCTTGTAATCATATGTTTTGCTGCGATCTACCTGTGAGAGAGCAGCTGCGTACTTCTTACCTGCCATGCTTATTCACCCTCCACTACGATGCCCATGTTACGAGCTGTACCAGCAATAATCTTCATTGCTGCTTCTACATCATTTGCATTTAAGTCTGGCATCTTGTACTCAGCAATTTCCTTTAACTGAGCCTGTGTGATCTTACCAGCCTTAACTGTGTTAGGTGTACCAGAAGCCTTCTGGATACCTGCAGCCTTCTTTAAAAGAACTGCTGCTGGAGTTGTCTTTAGAACGAATTCGAAAGACTTGTCTTCATAAGCTGTGATGATAACTGGAACGATATCACCTTTTCTGTCCTTAGTCTGATCATTGAATGCTGTACAGAACTGAGGCATGTTGATTCCTGCTGCAGCTAGAGCTGGACCTGGTTTAGCGCCACCAGCTGGGAACTGAAGCTTAGAAATTTTTGTAATTTTCTTTGCCATGTGGTTTCCTCCTATTTAGAAAATCCGCATGCAGTGGTCATCGAAAGTTTACTTCTTTCTCCCACGCATACATAAAAGATGCACTAACGTGCTCAAATATACTACTTCACCACTTCTTCTCTGTCAAGAAAAAAAGGCACATTTTGTGCCTTATTCTACTACTTTTTCGATATCGTTATAGCTGATATCTGTTGCTGGTGTTTCTCTTCCAAATAAATTAATCAATACATCTGCTGTCTGTGTCTGATCATTCATTGTAGAAACAGTTCCTTCCATATTCTGGAATGGCCCCGTTAAGATCTTAACAGTATCGCCAACCGCAAAATCAACGATAACTTTCTTGTCAGATTGACCCATTCTTCTAAGAATAGATTCCATTTCATCCGGAGAAACAGGGAATGGCTTTGCACCGCCACCACTAGATCCAATAAATCCAGTTACACCTGGTGTGTTTCTAACAACATACCAAGCTTCATCTGTCATCTTCATTTCAACAAAGACATAGCCAGGGAAAAGATTATGCATCTTTTCAATCTTCTTATTGCCCTTGATTTCAATTTCCGGTTCTTCAGCAACTAAGATTCTGAATAAGCAATCCTGAATTCCCATAGATTCAACACGCTTTTCAAGATTATCTTTAACACGATTTTCATGACCGGAATACGTATTTACAACATACCAGCGCTTTACTTCTTCATCGTTTAATAAATCTGCATTTTCCATTTCTGTCATATTCTTATGCTCCAATACCAATTAACTTCAATAAGAATGTTACGCCAAATTCACAAAGTACAAAGAAAATTGCGAAAAAAGCAGTAAAAAGAATTACTTCACCTGAATTCTGTAGAATACCAGGATTATTCTGTCCATCACTCTTCCAATGTGGCCATCTTACTCTCTTAGCTTCTTTACGAATACCACTGAATGAAAACCAATGATCTTTCTTCTGTTTATTTACTTTCTTTTTTTCATCTGTCATATGGAAACCTCCTATTTTGTTTCCTTATGGAGCGTCACTTTTCCACAATGCGGACAATACTTTCTAAGCTCCAATCGTTTGCCATTGTTCTTCTTTGACCGATGTGTTGTATAATTTCTACAAAGACACACTTCACAAGCCAGGATAGCTTTATCTTCTTTTGCCATTACGAAAAACTCCTTCAAATGCTTTAATACTCTATCACATCAAAGCAATCAAAGCAATTAATTTCATACACGTTGCAGCGTTTTATTGATTGCGCAAGCTCTACGAATTGTCTTTTTAACCTTCTGCAATTTTCCATCATATGTTTTACGACTCATATGCAATCTTGCACACCCTTCCTCATAAGACATACCCTCATGCCATGCGTATAATACATCTTTTTCTTTTACATCTAATGAGCACAACGCTTTATCCACTTGTTCTTTACACTCTATAAAAGCAAGTCTATATTCCGGCATGGAAAGACTATCCGATGTAGCAACCGTTTCAATCATTTCACATTCATCCGCAATCAGCTTATCTAAAGACATCACAAATTCAGAAGGTACACTTCGATTATGGATCGTTCTCGTAATGAAATTCGTTAATTTGCAATCCACAAGATATTTTGTATAGGTTACAAAAGATGCCTTTTTATCATCTCGATAGGAATCCATTGCTTCATATAACGCTAAAAGTGCTTCCTGATACAAATCTTCTTTGTATGACTGTGTATGTGAATTAAAACCCGTTCTTTTATATACCCATATTTTCAGGTACTCATTCATTTCATTTTTAATACACTCCCTGGCAATCAAACTTCCAGAATGATACAGATATAGTAATTCATAAATATTTGTGTTGTTCATATTATCTTCCTCTTGTATAAGCATTTTTACACAAGAAAAACAAATATTTGTGTCGTATCGCAGTTCATTTTTTATAGAAAAAAGGCAGTATTCACTGTGGAAAACTGTCTTTTATAAACACTGAATTGTTGAAAATTAAAGTGGATTTCTTGCATTAAAGATTCCATACATCAATACACCTGCAGATACAGAAGCATTCAATGATTCAATCTTTCCAACCATTGGAATCTTCACAACATAATCACACTTTTCTCTAATCAGTCTAGAAATACCTTTCCCTTCATTTCCGATAACAAGCACACAATTGAAATCATAATTCAATTGACGATAATCCTGACCATTCATATCTGTACCAACGACCCACCAGCCATTTTTCTGAAGTGTTTCAATTGCACGAGATAAATTAGTAACTGCTGCACATTTCACAGTATCAATGGCACCTGCAGAAACTTTCGCTACTGTTGGTGTCAAGCCAACCGCATGTGTTTTCTTGAAAATGACACCCGTTGCGCCAATAGCATCTGCACTTCTTAGAATTGCCCCTAGGTTATGTGGATCTTCTAACTCATCTAAAAGAATCAATAATCCACGTTTTCCATTTTCAACATGCATGATTTCTTCCAAAGAATATGTCTTGTAGTCATTCACTTCTGCCGCAACACCTTGGTGTCTATCACTGTCTGTCAGCTTTGTCAGATTCTTTTTATCTGTTCTTTTTATACGAACATGATTTCTTTGTGCAAGAGATTCTAATTCTTTGTCATTCACTGCCAGAATGATTTCTTTCACTTCTTTATGTTCCAGAAATAATTGTCTAACAGGATTTTTTCCATAAATATACATATTACTTTTTCAATGTAAGAACCTTTTGAAACAGTTCCTGTATCCTTTCTTGTTTTCCTTCTAACTTCAAATAGCCAAAAATAGCTTCGAAACCAGTTGAAATACGGTATGTCTGTACATCTGTACTCTTAGGCGTTGCACCCGTATTTGCATTTCTGCCACGGCGGAATACTGCTTCTTCCTCTTCTGTAAGAATATTAGCTTCATGCAGTGCATCATAGAAAGCCGCCTGTGATTTTGCACTTACCATCGCAATACTGTCTTTTTGTAATGTTTTTCCTTTTCCTTCGCCATTTTCAATTAAATATTCTCTTACCACAAGAGACCATACCGCATCCCCAAGGAATGCTAATGTTCTGCCTGAACAACTGTTTACATTCATTACATTAAACCCTTTGCGATCAAAGCATTACGATACTGATCTGCACCATCCCAGTCTTTATTTGCTTTTGCTTCATTCCACTTTGTAAATAGCGCTTTGTCTTCTTCATCTAATACAACTTTATCTACAACGATACCTAGTACAGAAAGCATCTTCACTACAGAATTTCTAAGTCCAATCACTGTATTCCAGTCTGGTCCCTTTGTACGTAAGCCTTGGTTGATTTTCTTTACAGTATCAAAAATAACTGTATATGCATTTGGTGTATTTAAATCATCATCCAGCTGATCCAAGAATAAACGATAGCTTACTTCGTCATAACCATCAAAAGATGCAGAAGCTAATTGTGATTTAATATCCACCTGCTTTAAAGGATTCAATACTTTATCCAGTTCTTTTCTGGCAGTTTCTACTGTTTCTTCAGAGAAATTCAATTCTTTTCTATAATGAACAGAACTCATCAGCCATCTTGTTAAATTTGTTCCTAACTTTTCAACAATATCCTTTGCCCACAATGTATTACCTAAAGATTTACTCATCTTCTGACCATCAATGTTGATCATCGCATTATGCACCCAGAAATTTGCCAATGCATTATGATGTGTGCATTCTTGTTGGGCAGCTTCATTTTCATGATGAGGGAATTTCAAATCCATTCCACCACCATGGATATCAATATATTCACCCAAGTTCTGATTGATCATAACAACACATTCCGTATGCCATCCTGGTCTGCCTTTTCCCCATGGAGAATCCCATTGAATACCTTTATCCGTTTTTTTCCACAACGCAAAGTCATATGGATTCTTTTTGCCATCATTCACTTCAATTCTTGCTCCAGCTTCTAACTGATCTAATCTCTGATGAGAAATTTCACCATATTCAGGATCAGCTTCAACTGAGAAATACACATCTCCATTATCAGAAACATATGCACTTCCATTATCTACAAGTTCTTTAATAAAGCTGATAATACCATCCATTGTCTCTGTAACTCTAGGTGTAATATCAGGCACTTCTGTATTCAACATTTTTCTAACATCCTGATATGCATCAATATATCTTTGCGCAATAACTGCTTCTGTTGTATTTTCTTCAATTGCCTTGTTGATGATCTTATCATCTACATCTGTAAAGTTTGAAACATACGTAACACTATATCCTTCTGCTTCAAACAAGCGTTTCAATACATCAAATACAACCATAGGTCTAGCATTACCAATATGTGCATAGTTGTAGACTGTTGGCCCACAAACATACATATCTACATGACCTTCTTTAATAGGTTTGAATTCTTCAACATTCAATGTTTTTGAGTTATACAGTTTAATCATACTTTCCTCCAAAATAAAAACGTCTTATTAAAAAGACGTTACTTAACGTGGTTCCACTTTTCTTGCTTCTCATATACTTTAACGCAGTTAACGTCTTTATCTACATTATCAATAAAGCCCTCCAGGATGCATTCAAACTTCTATTGCATAAGTACTCACACCATCATGTACTTTTCTCTTTTTACAATGTATGAAGTTTTACTATTTCCCATCTACAGTTTCAACAAAATTAGTATACCACAAAAAAGACTCTAGAAAATCTCTAGAGTCCTAAATCATCTTCTGTTTCAGGAATATATACAGAATAAATCGAATTTGCAACCTTCAGCCAGCCCTTCATATCTGGCATCCAGATCCATTCATTTGCATCTATAATTCCCTGATGAATTAAAGCACACAGTTCATTATCAGAGTAAGGGCCATATTTTGATTTATCTTTTTTCATGTAATACCAAACTTTTTCCATGTCCCCTCCTATTGTTGTCCTTCAACTAGTGCATTTGTTGAGTCACTTGAATATTGATTGTATTCGTTGTTGAAACCACATGTTGGCTACCACTATTGACAGTCCATCCTTGACTCGCTGCATAACTTCCTGCTAATCGATCTAAGTCTTTCCAGGAATATGTTAGCCCAACTTTCACAGAAATATTTGTATCATACAAATAAACATTCTTATTATCGCTATTTATATAGAAATAGTATAACGAAACATTGATTTTTTTTGTTTCATATTGTAAATTCGCTGTACCAGCTTCACTTTCTGTATAGGTTGGATCTGTTGAACAAGCTTTTACAGAAATTGCATGTGATCCGTCTGTATCAATTCCCGTATCTGTATAAGATGTTCCTGTCACTTCAAATTCCTGACCACCATCAATCGATAATTTATAAGATGTTGCATGCTCTACTGCAGTCCACTGAATCAGCCAAGAGCCATCATCTGTTGTACTTGCTGTAATTCCACTTGGCGTAGCAAGCTGCACTGTCTTTGCGGTATATGTAAATGTATGCGTTGCACTAGATTCTTTTACTTTATCATCATCTGATTTTGCAACAACAGTTACAGTATAAGATTGACCATCTGTCAGAGAAGACGTCGCAATACTTGTAGAATTTGAAGATGTTTTTGTCTTTGATTCTGGATCTGTATTCACGCTTACTTCATAATAAGAAGCATTTTCAACAGTATCCCATTTAATCACCACATTCGCTGTAGTAACGTCTACTTTAATGTTCTTCACTTCACCTAATGTTTCTTCTTGTTTATTTGTATCATCTTCTGTTGTATCTACATATTGTTTATATGTATTATCACCAGCTCCGTGCATCTTTCCATAAGAATCAATACCAATCACAGTAGATCCATTTGCGGCAACATGCTTGATACTCTTCCATGAAGATACTTTATTCACCACTTCTTCATCACTGTAAGAAATATTCACTGTTCCATCTTTCTTCAAACCAACTGCCAGGTTATTACCAACAGCTGCGGATTGAATATCCGTCCAGGAACCAGTATCTAGCGATTCTGCAGAACCAATTGGGTAGATTGTTACTTTTCCATCTTTCTTTGTTAAAGCAATCAAGTTATCTGAAATACTGATATGTCTGACATTTGATTGATTGCTTACCGCATCTGTATTACTGCCGGATGCTTTGATTGCACCATCGTTTGTTAAACCTAATGTAAATCCATTTCCAGCATAAACAGAAGAAATGTTTTTCCATTCAGATACTTTACATGCACTTTCATTGCCAGCGCACACTACTGTACCTTCAGCTGTCACACCAACAGTATGATCTTTTCCTGCCGCAATGTATTTAATATGTTTCCATTCTTTCACATCTGCATTGCCATCAGAAGAAATAACAGTTCCATTCTTCAATAACACTGCTGCATGATCATCAAACGCCGCAACTTGAACACCAGTTGAGAAATTCTCAGTTGAGCTAAAATTACCATACTTCTTAATATTTCCCTGGTTATCAACATACAATGAATATGTATCACCCAATGCAATACGATTATCATTTCCAACATTCAAAGAAGATCCTGATTTATTAAAAAGCAATAAAACAACCGCAATCACAACTACAATTGCCGCAACTGCACCAATAATAATCATTGTCTGTTTTTTCTTTATTGGAGATGCAGGTTTCTTTTTCTTCTTGGGTTTTACTTCCTCTTCTTCATCTTCATCATCATATAAATGAGAAGCATCCTTTTCTTCAACATTAGATAAATCAGATGTATTCATTACTCTTGTATGTCCATCATCATCTTGATCATTCTTGTCATTCAATGATGAAAACTGTTGTGTCTGCATGGTGTCACGCAAAGAGCCATCATACATCTGTGTGGCATTAATATCCTGTCCACCATTGAATGGAATCGTAGCACTCTGTTCAATGGCTGGTTCAGGAATCACAATTGATTTTGTATTATCTACAAGATCATCCACTGTAATGCCAAACATGTCTGCCATTCTTTTCAGCAAAACAACAGAACAGATGCTATTTCCATTTTCCCATTGCATATATTCAGTCACAGGCACATTGAGTCTAGAAGCAATATCTCCCTGTGATAAATTTGCATGCTTTCTTAATAAAACTAACTTTTCAGGTAATTTATTCATAGTTACCTCCATCCTCACTATTTTAATGGTTATAACAAGGGTTTTCAACACCACAAAAGAGAATCCTTTCGGATTCTCTTTATTTCATCTAAAGCTTTCCACTTACTTATACTCAACCAATTTATCAAACCATTGTGCACTTATGATTCTTCTAGATTTTTCTTTTCTCAACTTGTCATCTCTTCATCAAATGATTTCATATCTTCCTTTATTACAATCTGAATAAAGCTTCTATGATTCATCTGGTAATCTCGGCATGTTTACTTGTTACTCTTGTTATAATCGTTAAACAATTATTTTCTGTAACAGGTTTTATCGAATATTGAATCTATTGGTCTTTCTGTTTTGCTCAGCTTTAGATCTTTTCAATTGTTAGTGTAGCTTTTTCAGCTACTCTTAATGAATTCCTGGTCCTCTCATATATGATATGACCTCCTTTTACGTTGATATGTGATTCACATAAACAATTTTTCAATTGTTCTATGTACCCCCTCACATCAATGTTTATCAGCTCATATATCTTGAGTTAAGTCAGATGTATTGGCATGAATTTCATCTCTAATTATATTCTTACTCTAAGAATGCTTTAGTTCTCGTTTAGATGAAATCTCTTATTGTGTAGCTTTTTTCAGCTACTCTCAATAAATTTCTGGTCCTTTCATATATATTATGACCTCCTTCTACGTTGATATGTGATTCACATGAACAATTTTTTAATTATTCTATGCAACCTCATACCAATGTTTATAAGCAGATGCTCTTTTATAAGACAGATGCCTACATTTTTTTCATCTTTAATTCATTCTTACTCTAAGAATGTTTTAGTTCTTGTTTAGATGAAATATTTTAATGATGTAGCTTTTTCAGCTACTCTTAATGAATACCTGGTCCTCTCATACGATATGACCTCCTTTGAATGAGAAGTACTTCTTCTTTGTTTGTACTTATAATATACAATGGATTTTCCAAAAGAATAGTCTATTATTCGTAAATTTTTTTCTGTATAATTATATTGTTGAGGGTCAATACTACACACATCTACGGATGTGTTTTTTTGTTATCCAGACATAAGAAAAGATGGCAGATTTCTCTACCATCTGATTTTGGTTGCTTAATTGTTAATTACTTAACGTTAGCGAAGTACTTGATTGTACGAACCATCTGAGAAGTATAAGAGTTCTCATTGTCATACCAAGAAACTACTTCAACCTGTGTCTTGCCATCAGCTAATGGGGAAACCATTGTCTGTGTAGCATCGAACAATGAACCGAATCTCATACCTACGATATCGCTAGATACGATTGGGTCTGTGTTGTAACCGAATGATTCAGTAGCAGCAGCCTTCATAGCAGCGTTAACTTCGTCAACTGTTACAGCCTTATCTACAACTGCGAATAATAATGTTGTAGAACCTGTAGGAGTAGGTACACGCTGAGCAGCACCGATTAACTTACCGTTCAATTCAGGAATTACAAGACCGATAGCCTTTGCAGCACCTGTTGAGTTAGGAACGATGTTAACTGCACCAGCTCTAGATCTTCTTAGATCGCCCTTTCTCTGTGGACCATCAAGAATCATCTGATCGCCTGTGTATGCATGGATTGTGCACATGATACCAGATTCGATTGGTGCTAATTCGTTAAGAGCCTTAGCCATAGGAGCTAAGCAGTTTGTTGTACAAGAAGCAGCAGAGATGATCTTGTCTTCTGGTGTTAATGTTTCGTGGTTTACATTGTAAACGATTGTTGGAAGATCATTTCCTGCAGGAGCAGAAATAACAACCTTCTTAGCACCAGCATTGATGTGAGCCTGAGCCTTAGCCTTGGATGTGTAGAAACCTGAACATTCAAGAACTACATCAACATCTAGATCGCCCCATGGGCAGTTATTTGCATCTGGTTCCTTGTAAATCTTAATTGTCTTACCCTTAACTGTGATTGTACCTGCTTCATCATCAGCAGTAACATCATCTTCGTGACCGATTTCAACGTAACGACCCTGAGATGAGTCATACTTTAAAAGGTGAGCAAGCATATGAGGTGTTGTTAAATCGTTGATAGCAACTACTTCATATCCTTCAGCATCAAACATCTGTCTGAAAGCAAGACGGCCGATACGGCCAAAACCATTAATAGCAACTCTTACATCTGTCATATTGTCTTAATAGACCTCCTTTTGTTGCTATTAAATTATAGAATTTAGAATGAATATCGTCAATTGTGAATTATTTGATTTGTTTCATTTTTCAACAATTCATTCATTCTGTTGCAAATATCATGATCGGCTAATCTACAATCGTGTGGTTGACAAATGGCTTATTTACGCTTAAATCTA
>OLPZ01000751.1_pt1 | contig 24122 bp, 26 predicted proteins | sample 1672711 | NCBI WGS metagenome assembly OLPZ01 (sample SAMEA3136716, study PRJEB25190) | human gut metagenome
TCTGTATTCAGTACGTTTTAATTATTTGTACTGTCTACTTTTGAGAATCGTATCAAATTTGACACACTTTTAATTTCATAATGTTTATTATCATCTCTGTGAATTTCTTTTCCATATTTTAGTCATAATTTATCAATCATATAAATATCCTCCTAAAACGAGTTTTAAAACGAATTTGTACAAATCCAAATCTACATCTGACATTGATTATTCTAATAAAATTTTCTTATTTTAACCCCCTATGAAATATCCATCAAAAAAACACCCAATACGGGTGTTAATTAATATATATATACCAAATTACAATCATAGAAATCGAGATGATATCTAAGACATAAAATTGATTTTATTTATGGTCTTTAGGTGGACATGGATCATTCCCGTAACTGTTGCACATTCTAAACAATCCATTTTTACCTTGAACGCGTAATTCAGATGATTGATTTCTCGCAATTTCACGTGCAATTTTAATTGCATCTTTTTGAGTTTTTACAACCTTAGTTGCTTTAGAATTATTTTCACCTTTAACCGCCCAACCATTATCTCTTCTTACAACGTATTGGTTTTTTCCCATTTTAAAACCTCCTTTCTAAAAAAACTATAGATAAGAAGGCATCACTCTAACACCTTCTTATTAGTTCATGCTATTTTACTAAAAATCTAAACGCTTTTGCATTTTTGGGATATATTTTTTTCCCATTTTTGATAATATATTTGCAAAAAATATATTTTTTCTTCATTCTTCCACTCCTTTCAATTGTTGTGAGAGCATTGAAATTAATGAGAAGTTTTGCTATACTTATTTTGCTATTTTTTTGCATAGAGAGTGATTTCTCACTATTCAATGCTAAAAAGTGAATTTTAAAGTCTTTTTTTAAAATTCACTTTTTTATTTTCCCATAACAATCACCTCCTTTAAAAACTAAGACTATTGGTTACACTATCAAATCAATTAATTCAATAAAAAAATAGGATGTGTTTCTTTTTTTATCATCTGGATAAAGTATTTTATCATTTACTAAAGCTTTTAAATATCGATTTGCTTGTTGTTTAGAGATGTTCATCTCTAAAGCTAAAGTTCTAACGTTTATTTGAGGATAATTAAACAATATTCTCAAAACATCTTTTGAACAACCTTTGATGATTCTACTTACTTTTTCATCAGTTTTGGCATACAACTCGTTGATTTGATCAATATATTCTATATGCCTTTTTGCTTGAACGGCACATTTAGACAAAAAATATTTAATCCATTCATTGTAATCTCCTTCTCTACTCTCAGTAAGATTTCTATAGTATGAGACTTTGTCTTGTTGTAACGCTTCACTAATATAAAACAATGGAGATTCTACAATCTTATGATAATACAGAAACAAAGTTATTAATAACCTACCTACTCTCCCGTTTCCATCACCGAAAGGATGTATAGATTCAAATTGAGCATGCATTACAGCCGCTCGAATAAGCGGATGTAATTCACCATATTTAGTATCATTCATGAAAGAAATCAAATCATCCATATATTCTTTGGTTTCACTAAATTTTGGAGGAACAAACACTTTAGATCCTATACTATTTACGATATAATTATCCTCCGACTTATATTCCCCCAAAAGAACACCTTTATTCTTTTTCCGGACATTATTTAACATGGTTTTATGAATCTTTTTGATAATATCATGTGAAAACCCAGAAAATTTAATTGCTTCAACTCCATTTAGCAATGCCTGTTGATGGTTCTTTATTTCCAATAAATCTAAATTTTTTTCATCAGGAATAACTAAATCCGCAATGACATCATTCATTGTTGTTTGCGTTCCTTCTATTTTTAAAGAAGATAACGCTTCAATACGTTGCATTACTGGAAGAAAAAAGCCATCTTCTGATCTACAATCCTCAACTTTCGTTTCATAAATCGCTAAATACTTAATAGCTTCAGTTAACTCATTTATAAACTTTTGGATTTCAATTTTTTTTAATTGATCTGCAACTTTCAATAATTTATCAGACATCACTTTTTACCTCCATAAATTCAGCCAAATCAATTATAGCATCTCATATATAATTTTTCAACAAATAAGAATCATTTTCGATATATTTTTGATTCTATAATGATATATGAGCTAAAATAGAATCCATATTCAACTATAGTTGTATCTTTTTTTGAGTTCGCTATGTATAAGTTTCAAAAGTTTATACCATTTTATATCTCTAACTTTTTGCTTATCACCTATATTTCCTGTTTATAAAACAATACTTATACAAATAAAGGCATGATTTTGAAAAAAGAAATTCATTAGATTATATATTATAACAATGAATGGAAAGAGGAGATATCCAAAATTGGTTATCTCTTTTTTATTCTAGAAAGGAGGAAAAGTATGTCCAATAAGGAACAACTATCATTGGCTTTCAACAAGATCGAACAAGGTATAGCACAAGTAAGACATAGTGAATCCTATAAAAAGTATTTAAAGCTCATGAGTCAATTTTACGATTATTCTGTATGTAACAGCTTGTTGATCTATTCGCAATGTCCCCATGCTTCATATATAGCTGGATATAAGGCGTGGAAAACTCTGTTTCATAGACATATCATAAAAGGATCCAGGGCAATCAAGATCATTGCACCCATCAAAATTAAGCTAGAGAAAGATGTTGATACGGAATACTCAGATGATGAAGATCAATATATCATACGATATAAGACGGTTAATGTTTTTGATATCAGCCAAACAGAAGGACAAGAACTACCAAGTATCGTATCTGAAATACAAGGCTATCATGAAAACGCACGGTTTCTTTTAGAAGCTTTTCAAGAACTGACAAAAGAAAAAGAGATTCTGGTAAACTTTATAGATTCAAAGGAAGACAAAAGATTACGTTCTGGAGCAAATGGATATGCGTGTCCAAATAAAAATAAGATTGTGATCAAAAGAGATATGTCCATAAACCATCAGCTAAAGACTATGATCCATGAATATGCACATGTCCAATTGCACAAAGATACAAACAAATCAAAAGAACAAAAAGAAATCGAAGCTGAATCAATTGCTTTTGTCGTTTGTAATAGTTTTGGATTGGATACAAGTGAATACTCTTTTGGTTATATCACATCATGGAGTGAAGGAATGAAATCCGAACAATTCAAACAAATCTTACAAGATATTCAATGCAAGGCAAATGAAATCATCGAGAGTGTTAAACCAATTTATTATAAAAAAGTGGAGGAGAATAAAAATGAAGAAGAATATAAAAGATGTGCTAAATGATTTAGAAGATTTACTTATGATGAAATCCGATTTAGATGCAGAAATCAAGAAGATGGAATCACAGATAAAGGAATATATGTCACAAGAACAAATGGATGTGTTATATGGAGACAAGGATCAGAAAGTTACTTATAGAGAGATTATATCAAATCGATTCAATACAACTCAGTTTAAAAAAGAATACGGTGAGCTTTACGCACAATTTCAAAGACCGGTTCGAAGCTTTAAGTTTCAATTTACGTATTAACAATTAACTTTTTGAGAAGGTGGTGATCCATGTTTTTTTAGAAATGGAGGTGATATGACCAAAACAATAAACCGAAGGAGACAGAAATCTTTCTCCTTTAATCTTTGAAGGGAGGTATGCAATGGGAATCAAATCAATCCTAGCGATTGCGATAGCTGTTTTAACGGTTATCAATGAACAAGTACAAGAAGATTAATAGTATCAATAGAGTATACCCATATGAGACATACTAAAACAGTCTCATATGGGTTATTTTTTTTATTTTGAGATGTCTCAAAATAGGCAGATACCCTATTGAGACAAAACGATTAGAAAGAGAGGTTAATGGACATGCGAATAGGCTATGTTCGTGTGAGCACCGAACAACAGCACACAGAACGTCAGCAAGTTCTGTTAAAAGGGGTAAACAAGCTGTTCATAGACCGATGCAGCGGAAAGAATACAGACCGACCAGAATTGAAAAAAATGCTTTCTTTCGTGAGATCCGGGGATGTCGTTATCGTGGAATCTATATCCAGATTTGCCAGGAGCACACGAGATCTGCTCCAGCTTATAGATGTCCTTACAAAGAAAGACGTAGAGTTTATCAGTAAGAAAGAATCCCTCGATACCAGTACACCATCTGGAAAGTTCATGCTGACAGTGTTCGGGGCTCTGGCAGAGCTAGAACGTGAACAGATTCTGCAACGTCAGAAAGAAGGGATCGCCATTGCGAAAGAGAAAGGCTTATACAAAGGTCGTCCGAAAATGGTAAATTCTGATTTTGATCGAATATATGCCCAATGGATCGAAGGAAAGATAACAGCCACACAAGCTATGAAGAATCTGGAGTGGAGCAAAGCTACATTTTATAGAAGGGTGAATGAAAGGAACCAAAAAAATGAAAAGAAAGATTGATGTTGTATCTTTGAAGATGCTCAAAGAAAAAAAATCTAGAATATACTTTTGAAACGGTAAAAAAACCAGTCAATGCCGTAAAGCTTGTAAAAGAACTGATCGGAGAGGTTGATCGTGAATATGTCGTGGTATTGAATCTGAACACGAAGCTGGAACCGAATTCGATCGAGATATGCGGGATCGGAAGTTTATCTGAGTCTATGATCCATCCTCGTGAGATATTTAAATCTGCAGTATTGTCATCCGCTGGAGGTATCATCATGGTGCATACCCATCCTTCTGGATCAGTGGAACCAAGTCCAGATGATATCCTAACCACCCAAAGAATACGGTCAGCAGGAGAGATCCTTGGAATTCCGTTACTGGATCATATCATAATCGGGGATGGTGCTAGCTATTACAGCTTATCTGAGAATGGATATTTCCATGAGAAAGTTCAAATTTAAGAAATATGATTTTTTCATCGGCAAAAAGAAATATACTGTATTGGTTCCTTACGGATCAGAAGACAATCTGTGGATCGTTGATTGGGCGGACTGGCGGCACGGAACTTTCATCGACGGTTCCTTGTCTGGCATTGCCATTTTAGATGCCTGCTTCACTTTACTTGGATATGATCCGCATTTGATTGTCTATTTGCCGATTAAGGATACGTTGATTCCTGAAGGATTGACCTATAATGCTACAAATGGCAGATATGATGCAGTGTTCATGACAGAACAATCCAGGGTAAACAAAAACACCTGGATCCAGATCCAGCAGAAGATGAAGAAGATTAAACCTGTCTCATACATACTTCACTACAATTTTGAAAGAAACAAAGTATATTTTAAAAAGAAACTCAAAAAATACCAGGATATCTATGATGGTACCCTGGTAAATAAAGCTCGTGGTGATAATTGCCTGAATGCTAATACGGCATTCTTTGTCTTTCCTGTTCAGATTTACCAGAGAAGGAGTATAAACGTACATGAGTATTTCTTTGTTTTCCTGTCAAAACAAGATATTTCAGTATGTTATGATGAAGAAAAAGATCACTGGACAACCTATACGATGTATACTTTTGCGTATGCACTAAGGACCAAACCAAAATTTACCGAAGAAAAACCAGGTCTGACCTTAAACATAGAGCTGTATGATATAGACATCATCAACAGATACAAAAAACATAAGGATCGACTGATCGATCCAAGAGAGGTGGATCATAGTTCGGACTTTATATCAGAACGATATACCAAGATCAAGCTTTAATAGGCCTCGTTCACAAGATTTTAATTGCCTGATGGTTATAATAGAAACCGCTATCTGAAAAAAACAGATAGCTTATGAAATACTTGTACCAAGATTTAACTAAGGAGGAAATAAAATGTTGTACACGGAAAAATAAAAAATTGAAATAGAACGAGTTCGTAAGGTATTCCACGAACACATCCTGCAGATGGAAAACTATGATCTGCTATGGTTGGATAAAGTCGGCAATGTCTGGTTGGATATATTCCTTGACCCTGTTCGTATATATTCAGAGAAAAGGATCGAATCTGCCGTCGATCTCTGTCTTCATTGCCTTGATGATGTGGCAATGGATGTTTTGGAGAGTACCGGTAAGGATCTTGAAATTCAGTATGCAGATCCTTCAACGCTGGCTGAGATTAAGCAACGATGGAAGCCACAAATCGACCAGCTTCCAGAATACGCTTATCCCTGTGATGATTTACTTACCGGACGCAGATGATTATACAAACACCAGAAGCTTATATGGGCTTCTGGTGTTTGCACTTGTAATTTAAATTGCGGAATACATCAAACTGTAAGACAACTCTTCTAGTCATATAAACAGTCCATTAAATAGTCTATTCGATCAGGCATAATTTCTTTACACTTTTTTGCTTTATCCAAAGTCATATAACCAGGATGGGCTGAAGGATTCCTATATTTTTCAACCAAATGATTAATTTCCCTAATATACTGAACATTCAGCAAATCTTTTGCTATAGTTTCACTATATAAGTATTCCTTGAAATCTTGAAGAAGAGGACTATCATTTACAATATTTTCTTCATTCATCAAAGACATAATGGTGTTCATTTGACCATGCGTATATTCAGGCTTGTTGGTTCTAACACTCTTTTTAATAGCTTTAACAAAGACACCTGTCTTATTTTTTAGAAACCCTGAAGCCTTATCAGTAGCAAGAAAAATATCAAGATTCCTACCTTTTCTATGAATTATATCCAATGTATATTTTCTAAATATTTTCAAAAGAAATTCATTTTCCAATGCTCTACACAGTTCTAAAATTACAGGTGAATAGTCTGGTTTACTGTATTTTTGCAACTTTGAAAACAAATATTCAGCAACAGGAATTAACCTTCTGGTTAATTCATCTAACTCATCCCAGTTACTATAAAGACTCTCACAAAGAACATGATAATCCTCAAGTTCCTCTTCATCTATTTCTTTTTCAACCTTATCAAGTTTTGAACTCATTAAAATTATTTTTTGCTCTATTTCTCTGGTTTCTTGTTTCAAATCAGAAAAAGCAATTTCTATTACATTAAGTTTCTCTAAAACCTCATCTATTTTTTCACTAATGTATTCTGTATCTTTCTTAATATCTGACACACCTTTTTGAATTATATTTAAACCACTTTCTGTATCTTCTGCGCTCTGTAACAATAATGATAATAAATCATTATTCTCATTGACAATACTCATCAAGGATTTCAAAAGCATTTCAGAAGAAAATGCCTGATTCTCTTTTACCATCATGCTTTCTCTCTCCCTTCTAATAATTGAAGTAACTCACGTTTAGTAGGGGCAGTCGTTTCCTTTTTAATTACAGCATTACCACTACTATGAATTTCAAAATATCCTGTGGTCGCCAAAATCACAAATGGAATATCATCACTATAAATTATATTTTTTAATTTCATGAGTCTATCCGGAATAATTCTTGACAGATCACTTTTCACCTCGACAATAGCTAACTTAGTCTCTCCGTCCATTAATACAATATCTGGAGCAAATCTAACATTTTCTGTTAATATATATATATATTGCAAAAATTATTTAATAACACTTCATCTTCGGTCCAACCCTTTTGTAAAAACTGTGTATATATACTTTGTTCAAGAGCTAAACCTCTATATGCTTTTGAATTATCTTCATTTGCCAACGATTTACTATAGGCTGATATATCTTTCATAAGATCAGATGCATTAACTTCTTCGATATTTCCTATATCTATCATTGTCGCTTTATCGAAAACAGGGACCCGGATTTTCATTAAATCTTTTTTACTAATTGACATAATTACTGTCCCATGTTCAATACTTGAGAGTTGATTCTCAAGTATTGTTTTTCCTGTTTTACTTATGAAATATTGATACAAATAATCTTCTGGAACTCCATACGGCCTGATTATAAAAAAACCATTCGACGCTATTGCAGGCAAGTCTTCTTCGTTAACTCTTGCGACTTTATGCTGACCAAAGTTCTTTGACAAGAGAATATCCCCTTCTTGCAAAAGCTGTTTTGCATATTTCTCAGCACAATCAATTATTACAAAACTATCCAAATTACAAATATTTCCATTTTGAACATTTCTCACCCTAAGATAGGGAATCCCTTCTTCACTAAAATCTGAACGCTCAACATTCCTACCCAAAATAATCTCAGCTATATCCTGTAGCTCTTTTGTATCATACTTATCTAGTTTTTCATTAATTCGATTTAGTTTTTCATTATAAAACTCAGGCATGAAACTTTTTGAATCTAGTTTTTTGGTATAATGAACCCTTCTTTTGTAAGAGGAAATGTCAGATAGTATATCTAAAATATCATCAGTACTGGTAGCAGAAGTAAGGAAAACATTGCTATCTTGATTCCCTAGCAGAATAATTGAAACAGGCATTACATAAACTCCAAAAAAGCTATTCTTAAGTGTAACTATTCCCTTAATTGAATACTGTTCCATCCATTCTTCCCTAAGATCAAGCATGTTTTTTGCAAACAATATACCTGTAGGGACTAATAAAAAACTCCATTTTTTTTGATTAAGTTTGGAAACGATATCATATTTTTTTATGTGGTTATATCTTTCATTTTCAAAATAGGTCATTGTTATTGAGAAGGAATTTACAATTTCATTCAGAAATTCATTTTTCTCAACACCTGACTCTTCACTATTAGAAATAATCTCTCTGGTAAAAGGTTGTTGTCCTAGATAATCTCTCTTTAAGCTTTCTATTAACCTACGATATTTATTTTGCATCTCTTCCATTTAAACCACCTCCTACTAAAATTTGTCTTTATTTAATTTTTTAATCTTTATAATATTCAAAGGAGTTCGGTAAATAACGTATAATTGACATAATTTCATTATTTAGTATTTTATTTATAAAAAATACAATGGTTCCATGTTTTGTCTCGTTTAAAAATTTAGTTTTACCCCTTAATGCGCATCTTGGTAGAAATTTTTAATTGTTTTGAAGTAACAAAAGTAAGCCATTTAATACAGACTCCGGACAAACAACTAAAACTAATTTTTTTCTCACTCGCGTTAAGCCTTGATACAACAATCTCGAAAATAGATAGTTGGGATTAGGATGCACATTACCCTTTAATTTGTTTCCATCATATTTCCAATTGTAATCTAACAACATACATACTCCATCATATTCCTGTCCAATAACTTTATGTGTGTTAGTGTCAGTCTCTTGATAATTAAGACTTAAATCATAATTAGAACCAGTAAAGGAAATATATTGATATCCTTCATGAGATATTTCTATCGCCCGCTTCATCGCTTTCGTTGGATTGGGCTCATATATGATTTTTACATTAGGAAACCTATATCCTTCTCTAAAATTACTCAAATTGAATAAACACTTAATGAATAAAGCCATTTCTTTGTTCGTCCTAATTTTATTAGTTAATTTAAAAGAATTCCCTTTAATTATTGCCTCTATCTCATCAGTTGTATCACTACGAAATTCTGATTGACTGAGTCTTTGTTCAGGATCATACGAAAAAATACAAAATGTATCTTTTTCTTTAACCCAAGTCTCAACCTTACCTAACGAGCTTTCATATAATCTTTGCGCTTCATCTATTATTACTATATCGATATTTTCTTCTTCTAATTTGTAATTATTAAGCTGTTTTGCCGAAATGATAGTCACATTCTGCAATTTCCTATTTAACTTATTATGACCTTCACATAGTATTCCACTATGAACCACTAAAACTTTCATCTTCTGAGATAATTCTTTTGCTAAATCATAAACCAATAAAGTTTTTCCTGTACCAGGTCCGCCTGTAATTCCCAAAAAATGATCTTGAGCACCAGTATCTATTCTTGTCAAAATATCTATTTTTATGTTTTCTTGATGCTGTGTAAGAATATAATCTCCCACAAGGAATTTATCTGGGGTATTGAGCGGTGAAACAAGAATTTTGCTTGGTTCAAAAATCTTGTCTAAATCTATAAATTCATATTCAGAAAATGAATTTATATAAGCTGATAAATTTTCAATCGAAGATTCTTCAAGCTTTTGATTTTCATTTAACATGTATACTTTCTTCATCGAAGATACAAAAGTAAACAAATGAAGTTCTCTATTTAACAACTTCAAATAATGATAGTTTTGCTTTAATTGGTGTTCTATGCGATCTTTAGGGACTATTTGACTTTTAAGTTCAATATTCAAACAAGCTGTTTTAGAAATTTTTATTAGGTCGAATTCCTTATTCAACTGTGGAACAACGTAGCTATATATATACCCTTTATATTTATCTTTAGCCACAGAAATACAATCAATAAGTGCACATATATCAAGTATTTCCTGATGATGATATCTATGATCTTTATCTAAACCACACATATATTTAACATAAGAATCAGATAGGTCACTATTATCCCGTAATTTAACAACATCATCTAACGAAACTAGCTTATTTTTCATAATTCCTCCCATCGATACTAAAAGCATAAGGTTTGTAAAGCACATCATTTACCAAATGAAAAATTATATAATTCTATTATAAATCAACACACGGCTCTCTTCTATTTTAAATTTAGTTGTAAATTGGTTGTAAAATAAAGCTTTAAAGGTTCAAATATCCTTTATATAAAGTCAAATTCTTAATAACGGCAGATATTGCCATGACAGACAAATAATATTTTAATCATAAACGAAAACTCTCCTAAAATATCTTATTCTGCTTCAATTTGCCACAATTTACCAACTATAAATTTTACTCTAAGATTGTTAAAAATATCACAGATTGCGCAAAATGCAGCAAAACAGAGCAAGCTGAGGCAATCAAACGTAGTAAGAATTGAATTTTTTTACTACTGTGCTTATTTAATCATAGTTTTCTAGATTTAGAGAGTAAGGAATCATAGTAGTCATCCATTGTCGATGTCAAACTTAACATTAATCCTTGTTCCTTCAAATCAGTGAATACTCCCTTGCTTTTTATAAGTATTTGCTTGTATCACATTGCATAACAGTTTCTTAGGCCTACTCATGCCAACATAGGAAAGTTTGCGACAATAACAAAATAGATTTGAGCTTTCAATTTTACCTATACCACAATATAGAAGAATTTGATTTAGGGCTAATACTCCTTGCCTGACGTTAACATCTTGCTCTTATTTAATAATTATATTTATCGTAATTTCAAGACTTTTGATTTAATTTATTCACATAGATGTATAATTTTTATTAGAAGTTAACGAATCAAACATCACCACAAGCATTTCCTGCAGTGCTATCTAACTTCCCCATTTGGCATGCAATTTCTTTGCATAATAATAGAAGTATCCATAATCAATTGAAAAAACTCCTTCATTCAAAGGGCAGTTTCGCCATTTGAAATAGTATCTGTTACTCCTTGAGCTTCATTTCCTGCCTGTTCCAAGAATCATTATTATTTCATATATTTCATTCTGCAAATCATCTGCACACAGAAATACATCTTGCCTCTACTTAATAGGCAATCCTAAAATAATTCAAATACGCTTTATACTTATCCTGTGCTGTCAAGCAGATATCTATTAGATACCCTTTTTCATTATCCCATTCTTTTAACCCACGGTAATAAAACAGTTTCTGATTATCCTCGATAATGAATGGAACTATATTGTGTTTCAAGCATTCCTTAAACATGATCAATCTACCTACGCGACCATTTCCATCCTGAAAAGGATGAATTCGTTCAAATTTTACATGAAAATCCAAAATGTCTTCAAGTGTCTTTTCTTTTATTACGTTATATTCTTTCAATAACATTTTCATCTTATCGGCAACTTCTTCAGGCAAAGCAGTATCCATGCCACCCACTTCATTAGGTATTTTCTTATACTCTCCCACTGCAACCCTCTCTTTTCTAGAATCGCTGGTTCCATTTTTCAAAGTCAGATGAAGTTCCTTAATAAACTTTTCACTTAAAATATCATCTGCATGATCTATGACCAGATCAATACAACGAAAATGATTTACAGTTTCAATTACATCATCTACATTAAGAACTTCATTCTCTACACCGACAGTATTGGTTTCAAAAATATATCTAGTTTGATTACGAGTCAAACGACTCCCTTCCATATGATTGGAGTTATACGTTAAATCAATTTGTGTCCTGTGGTAAATACCACCGGAATATTTTCCTTCTTTTTGTTCCCGTAAAATATCCAACAAAGTAAGCGTATGTCCTTTCTTTTTGTTGGAACGTTCTGGTTTTTCAGCATTCTCAGGAATATTCCAAGTCTTTCCTGTAAGAAAAGCCCCCTGCACACGCCCATGAGCGCAATAATTTCTTACACTGCGTTCAGATATATTCCATTTTTTTGCTATTTCTATTACCGAAAGATATCTCATATTTCCTCCATTCAACCATAAAGTTCAATCATTACCCTTTTTGTAAAATATCTTACAAGCCTTTTTATCGTTATAGTTGAATATTTAACATACAAAGGCAACAATGAATTCACATCATTTTCTAGGTTCACATAATCTTTATTGATTCATTCCACTATATCAAGTATATCATGTATCGGCAATATTTTAACATAAAATAGATTTAAATTGTCACATTTTTTTGCCGATAAAGGAAGCTTTATTCATTAGATTTCATCAAAAAAAGCCGCTTGATCATTTAAGCGACTATATCTTATTTTGATAATTGATCTGCTACTTCATCAATGATATTCATTGCGTTTAAAGTTCGAGGATATCCAATATAAGGCATACACTGTTCTACAATGCTATAAAGCTTTGACTTATCATTTCCTGCCATGATATTTCCAGCTGTATGACCTCGAAGCTGATTTTCACATCCATCTTGGGCAAGAATAAAACAGAATGTGATCATTTCTCGTTCCCTATCATTTAAACCATTTCGAGTATAATAATCTCCAAAACAATTATCTGCTAACCATCGATTGACATTGCTTCTTAATTCTGGTACATCTGTCTGTTGTTTTCTCATACCTGGGCCAAACAAGGAAACTTGTTTTTCCAATCCATCATGAAATCTTGTCTTCTCTGTCACAGTTTTTTGTGAAGGCAATGGCAATGTAACCCCAAATTCTTCCATCACTTTATTTGTCGCAACTAGAAAATCATGAACACGTCCAATACCTAGGTAAGCTGTTGCCTGATAAACAGTTTCTTTGATCGCAACAGGATCTACCCCACTCTTTAAAGCAGCATGCAGCATGTTTTTATATTCACCTAAAGCTTGTATTCCTAGTAAAACAGATAGAATTGACAACATCTGTTCTTTATTTGTTAACTTGTTTTCTTTGATCACTTCTTCCTGTGAAAAATTGACAACGATATCCACCCATTCTGGATCTGTTTTTATTAAAGAGTCATCAAGCCCTTCAAATAATGTTTCAATTCTGTTGTTTGTCTCTTCTTTCATGCTAACATCTTTATTCTGATAAATTCAATGATGAGATCCATTCAGCTACCACAGAGGCTGCATCTGTTACATCATTTCGTGATACTGTATACTCCTGATCCGATACAGTTGCATCTGGTTCTAATTCTGCAATTGTTTCTACTGTACCGGAGAACTGACTTCCTCCATGTATTGTGAATGGAATGATCGTTTTTCCGGCAAAATCATACTGTTCAAAGAAAGTATACATGATCGATGGCATATCGTACCTCCAGATTGGATATCCAACAAAAATCACATCATAATCATCTAAATTATCAATACTTGTTTGAATTGTTAGTCGTACACCATCTTCTACCTCGTTTCGAGTCTGTTCAGCCAATGCTTCAAAGCTGTCAGTTGGATAAAAGCCATCTTCTGGTTCGATTTCAAACAATGTACCACCTGTTTCATTTGGATCAAATGAGCAATATAATTCGTATTTCCTAAAGATCCATCCTCATAAGCAGCACGACTTGCAGAAGAAATTGTATCTACACCATCATCCAATGGATATGAGAAATAAGCAATTAAGATATTATCAGATGAAACATTACTTGTCTGTGCTTCACCAGTATTGTTTGAACTTGTATCTTCTTGTGAAGAATTATCAGCACAAGCTGAAAGTAAAAACATCATAGTAAAAGTCAAAAATATACTTAAGATCTTTTTCATGAACTTCTCCTTTACTTTTTCAATGATTGCCCAATTTTAAAGACATCTCCTACACAATTTCCAAGTGCATAGTATTTAAGATTTGCTGTATCGTAAGTGATTAAAGAGAAAGCATCCATATCTATACCATCTTTTTCTTTTACTATTTTTTCATCCGCACGAACATTCACGATTCTTCCTAAGATCAATCCATTTAAAACTTCAACCAGTTCGCACTCTAAAGCTAGTGGTAGTTCATCAATCACAGGAGCATTTACAAATTCACTCTTTGTCGTATGAAAACCGGCTATTTCCATTTTATTTGGTTCATTTCGTTTTGATACCAATCCTACATAATCGCATGCAGCCACATGCTCTACATCTGCCATACTTACAGTAAATGCTTTATTGATCATGATATTATCCGTAGTTTGATGATCACCTAAAGAGATAATGATTTGATCCATTCCAACAATACCACCCCAGGCTGCGTTCATCGCATTCGCTTTTCCATGTTCATCATAACTTGCGATGATCATAACAGGTTGTGGAAACAAATAAGGTTTCGCTCCTAAGTTCTTTTTCATATAGAATTCCTCCTATTTCACAAATCAGACAATCAATGAGAATATTTAAAATTCTCACTTTTATATCGACCTAGTTAATCAAATTATAGAAATAGATCAATTTAGTGTACAATACCAATTTTGCAAACTAGTATAACTAAAATGCATACTAAAAAAGTCGAGATATACTCGACTTATTTCAATTCCTCATAAAATGAGCTTAAGACTTTAGCAGATTGAATCAATTCTTCCTTTTCTTCCGGCAACAAACGAATTTCTACTGTTTCTTTAGCTCCACTGCTATTTAAAATCGTAGGAACAGATAGGTAGACTTGATCAATACCGTATAAACCTTCCACTAAAACGCTGACTGGTAGGATACGGTTTTCATTAAACAAGATTGATTTAACAATAGCTGTTGTTGAAGCGGCAATACCATAACAAGTATTCCCTTTTCTACTAAAGATTTCCCAACCAGCTGCTTTAGTTTGTTCTAATAATGTTTCTTTCGTTTCATTCTTTGTACGATCTGCATTATCGCTCATAACATCCGTTAAACTTTTTCCACCAATTGTCGAAGAAGACCAGGCAACCATTTCACTATCACCATGCTCTCCTAAAATAAATGTGTGAACACTTTTTGAATCTAGATCATACATAGATGCCAGGCTGCAGCATAATCTTGCGGTATCCAAAGCCGTTCCACTTCCTATAACCTGTTTTGCAGGAAGACCCGAAAACTTCCATACAAGATATGTCATGATATCAACTGGATTTGAAACAACAATAAAGATTCCTGAAAAACCACTATCCATAACAGAAGAAACAATGCTCTTCATAATCTGAATGCTTGGTTTTAACATTTCCAAACGATTGTTTGAATCTTTTGGCATTGGTGCACTTGCGGTAATGATTACGATGTCTGCATCTTTACATTCTTCATAATCTCCTGCATGAATCGTAATGTTTCGATTCATAAAATGAATCGCATGTTGCATATCCAATGCTTCTCCATATGCCTTTTCTTTATTTACATCAATCAAAACAATTTCCTCGCATAAGCCTTGATTGATAATGCTGTATGCCGTTGTAGAACCAACATTTCCAGCTCCTACAATGACAACTTTTGAATTTTTAAATTTCATGTTCTCCTCTTTCTAAGAATGTCATTCATCCTGAACACTGATCTTATTCTATCATCCTTCATACTATATAGCCAGCTAAGCGCCTGATTAGCGATCTATCGGTGTATAGTTAATTTCAGCTTCTTCATCCGTTGTTTCATTTGAAGTTTCATCAAGAAGTTCAGTTGTTTCCAATTCCTCATTTGTCTTATCTTCTGAATCATCTTCTCTTACTTCCTTATCAATATCTGCAATACTATCTTCATCTGATAAGGTGATTATTATTTCAGGTTCCTGTATTGTTTGTGCAAAAACTATATTTCCACCTGAAGAAAAAGCCAAGCCGAATGCCAATACCAATGATATACTTCTCTTTAATATCTCTCGTTTCATGAAATGGACTCCTTTCTTTATTTCATCCTACTGAGCCCTCCTTAAATGAAACTTTAAAAATTTTATACTAGCATAACGCATATTAATAGAAAAAGCCGCATTTACTGCGACCATATTTTACTGTATTATTTCAAACATTAAATATAGTTATTTTCGTTTAAATAAAGAAATGGAATTTATTACAATAGAAATAAACGTACATACCCATAAAATTTTCGACATTGTAGGCACAATATCCATTAATGCTGAAAAATCTTCCTGAGCCACAAAATTTGCGGCATTCTGATAAAAAGCACATACCGTTAAAGCCGTGAAAGCTAAACTAATATATCCTAACCAGCCATGTTGATTTCTTATTACAATATTTAATACCATAAAAACAATAGCAACTAATCCTAATATGATCCACATAAAAATATCACCCATAAAACATGATACATGATAAAAAGAAAAAAGGCCATTAAATGACCTGTCAATCTCTGATAGATAAAATGTTATGAGGCTCAATGCCTACATATACTTTTTGTCCTTCTTCAAACAAGGCAAAACTTCTGAACAATACCTCGGAAGTAAAGAAAACATCTCCACAACGTAATGTATAACGCAATACATTTCCTCGAGAGATAAAGTTTTCAACTACAGCCTCAAAAGTATACATTCCATTATCCATAATTGGTTTTCCTTGAATTTGAACCGTTTCTGGACGGATTGCATAGAAACCATCATCAAACTTTTCCAAAGGTAACAAAATATTTAATTTTGACTTATCTAAAATATTGTAATGGCCAATAAATTCAGCCGCAAATTTAGAAACTGGATGTGTATACAAATCAACTGGTTTTCCACTTTGTTCAATAATGCCTTGATTCATCAAATGAATTCGATCGGACATGATCATCGCCTCATCTTGATCGTGAGTTACAAAGATCGTTGTGATTTTTAACTTCTTTTGAACATTCTTGATCTTTTCCTGGAGTTCACGTCTTAACTTTGCATCAATCGCACTTAGTGGTTCATCTAGCAAAAGCACTTTAGGTTCCATTACTATAGCACGAGCAATAGCAACACGCTGCTGCTGACCACCAGATAACTGTGAAGGATAACTTTTTTCCTTACCTACAAGATCAACCATTTCAATAGCTTTTTTAACTTTTTCTGAAATTGTCAATTTATCCATTTTTGCTATCTTAAGACCAAAGGCAATATTCTCTTCTACATTCATATTCTGAAATAAAGAATACTGTTGGAAAACCATTCCAATACCACGTTTTTGTACTGGTAAGTTGGTAATATCTTCACCATCTAAGATGATCTTTCCTGAACTAATTTGTTCAAGTCCAGCTAATGAACGTAGAAGCGTTGATTTTCCACAACCACTTGGTCCCAACAAAGTAACCAATTCACCTTTTTCTACATCAAGATCAATATTCTTTAAAACTTGATTGACTCCATCATAGCTTTTACAAATTCCTCTAAATTCAATATATGCCATTATGACTTCCTCCCTTTTGTCGCCTGTTTATTCTGAATTGTCAATGTTAAAGTTGAAATAATCAAAGTCGTAATAAACAAGATTACGATGATTGCACTGGATGTCTGTCCAGATTTAGACATTGTTTGATACAAGTAAATTCCAGCTGTTCTGAATGAACTTCCGGCAATCATATTTACAACGACAAAATCCGCAAACAGCATTGTAAAAGCTAACATCATCGTTGATATGATACCTCTTTTCATCTGAGGAATAACAATTGTAAAAAATGCATGTAGTTTCGAGCAGCCCAGTACTTGAGCCGCTTCAATCACACATCGAACATTTAAAGCTCCGATAGTATTTTTTAGCCCTCTAAATATATAAGGCAAAATAATAATGCAATATGCTCCTACTAAAAGAAATACACGATTTGATAAAAACCCAGGTTTTCCTGAATAAAGAGAGATTACGCCCGCAGCTAAAATTACACCTTGAATTGCATATGGAATATTGCATAATATTTCAATATACTTTTCTAATTTTGGAATATATAGTGTTATGACATACAGCACTAATAGAATAGAAATAGTACAAATTACAACAGGAACAAACGATATTACGATTGATCTCAACAGTGAATTAATGAAAGCTCCATCAGAAAAGATTCCTGCATAAAAGCTAAGCGTAAATCCTGTTGGAAGAATATCCATCCACTCGGTAAATACAGAATAGAAAAAAGTTAATGCCAAAGGAAGAATCAAAAATGCAGCAATCAAGAATAATATGATCCCGTCCCAAATATGTGTTTTTACTTTCATGCCATGCCTCCTCCAGCTCGTTTCTGTAATTTATTTGTAATCAAAATTGAAAGTACCATCAATGCCATCATAACTAAAGATAAGGCACATCCAAATTCCTGATTCTGGACAACTTCACCAACATATTGTTGTGAAATTCGAATTGGTAACAAAGCAATATTATTGCTTAAAAGAGCATAAGCTGTACCATATGCCGCTAAGGAATTGGCAAATAAAACAGAGAATGTACCTAAGATACTAGGCAATAATGATGGAATAGCAACTTTAAACCAATAATGGAAACTATTCCCTCCTAAAAGACCAACTGCCTCTCTCCATTCTTTTTTTAATCCGCCAAAAATTGGTAACATTAATAAGGTTGCCAACGGAATTTGGAAATAAATATATGTCAACAACAACCCATTGATCGTATACAAATCAAAATCTGCCAAAAAGCTGATTCCATAGTTTTTCCCAATCAAGGTCAAGATACCTACATTTCCTAACAAGATCATAAATGCAAATGCCAAAGGTACCCCAGCAAAATTACTTGTAATATTTAATACACTGGTAAAAATATTACGAACTTTAGCACTAGCTGCATTAGCAGCTTTAGCGCCTAAAAATGCAATAATAATACCTGCTAAAGCAGAAAAAATGGAAATCCATAAAGAGTTAAAAATAGATTGCTGATATAGTCTTGTCGTAAAGATCTTTACAAAATGCTCTAAAGTAAAACCATTTCCTCCTGTTTTTGAAAAACTTTCAATCACAATATTGGCAAGTGGTAATATTTCGAATAAAAACGCAATTAAAAAGAAAGGAAGTAAACCTATCAAATACATTTTATTTCCCTTTAAAGACTTATTCATTAAAAGCGACCTCCAATCCTTTCATCCGTTTTGTTGGTTTTAATCCTAACAATTTGCACAATAATGGTGCCATCTGTAAAGTTGTTAATTCTTTTTCATGATATCCGCAGACGACATCATTACTGATAATATAAAGTGCAGTTCTTCTTTGTTCATCACTGTTTCCGCCATGATATCCATTCTGGCTCATACCATGGTCTGCACCTACTACTACGTTATATCCAGCTTCGATCCATTTTGGGATATAGGTTGAAAGCTGTTTATCATTATCCATTACTGTCTTGGCATATTCTTTAGAACCCGAACCGAATCTATGTCCTGCATCGTCAATGCTCATTGGATGGATGAATACAAAATCATAGTTTTCTTTTTCCATAAAGCTGGAAGAAAGTGAATAAAGATGATTATCTGGGAAAACATCTTCATAGTAAAAAAAGCCTTGGTCTATGCAGGAACTTGAATCGTTGTGATATACATCTTTCGCTTTATCAAAAGGAGCCGATATATACAATTCACTGATCCAATAATATGCTAAAGTAAGACTTTTTTTATGGGCTTCATGAAGCATTTTGAACAAATGCTGTTGGTTCGATAAACGACAAATACCATTGTTTACAATACCGTGTTCATATGCTTCCAAGCCGGTAAAGATTGTTTCATACATAGGGCGGGAAGCACTAGGAAGTTCTCCCAGCACTTCATATTTTGCCGCTCTTTGTTTTTCACATAGATGTTCTAAATATCCTAAATGTTCTTTTGCGTATTCACTTTGTAACCCATCCAACAAAACAAACACTGTTTTATTGTGCATAAGCTACTACTTCTTCCTGCCAAGATGTTGCAAGATCAGCTACAGCAGCATCCCAAGCTTCTTGATCTTCAATAAAACGGGCATTTGTATACTGTTCATTTGGTAATAACTGTGCCTGTACTTCTTCTGGTAAAACAACATCATCACGAATTGGTCGAGCAAATCCTTTGGCAAGATTGATCTGTCCTTCATCAGACAAAATATATTCTCTTGCCGCAGCAGCTGCATATGGACGTTTTGTATAAGCGTTGATAATCGTGCAATATCCACTCTGGATTGCTCCATCCGTTGGTACGGATACTTCAAAGTTTGCATCTGGGTTGTTTGCTTGAATCTGAGAACGATAACCCAAAGAGTTATAATCCCATAACACTGCTACTTCAATTTCACCTTTTTCAAGACGAGCCACACTAGTATCACCCATGTCTAAACGACCTTCTTCAGCCAATGTTTTAAAGAAATCTAGCCCTGGCTGGATATCGCTTTCGCTTCCGCCAAATGCGATTGCAGCACTTAATAGGGCACTTTGAGCCTGTGTAGCTACTGAAACATCACCAATTGTCACTGTATAGTCACCATCAAGTACATCTTGCCAACTTGTAGGTGCTGTATCAACAAGATCTGTATTGGTGATAAATGTAATCGTTCCATAATATCCAATGATCCAATCTCCATCGTCATCTTTAGCCCAATCTGGAATTGATTCCCAATAAGATGTTTTATAAGGAAGCGTAACTTCTTGTTCTTCCGCTACTGGTCCAAATGACTGACCAACATCTCCAATATCTTTTGTTGCGTCGTTTGCTTCATTAGCAAATAATGCTAATTCCTCAGCACTCGACATATCTGTATCTGTATGTTTAATTCCATAAGTTTCTTCGATTTCTGTCCAAGTTTCTCCCCAGTTTGCCCATGTATCTGGCATACCAACTGAGTTTACTTCTCCATCTTCTGAAGCTTTTTTAGCTATTTCTTCAAATGTCATAGAATTAAGATCGACTGTATTTGCTGCGCTTTCTTCTGCACATCCTGTAAGACATCCACATGCTACCAAAGCACAAAGACCAGCCTTCAATAGTTTACTTTTCATCCTTGATTTCTCCTCCTAAGTACACTTAAAAATATAGTGCCTGCATGTTAAAAAACCATTACTCAAAAGTTAAATCAACGTTAATTGTCAAAACAAAAATCAAATATAATTTACATATTCATTCAAATGAAAAATCAAGTTTAAAAGATTGAAAAATTCTATATCTTTTTATAAGTATGCTATAATAGCGTCATGCTAAATTTTAAACAAAAACTATTGATTTATTTCACCGCCTTATCCGCTGGTGCTCTATTGATATCCAATCTTTGCGCAGTTAAACTGTGGAATTTTTTTGGTATCGCTGTTGATGGCGGCGTCATCTTATTTCCATTCACTTACATATTAGGTGACTTAACAATCGAATTTTATGGTCAAAAAATTTCTAAAAACATCATTTTTTCAAGTTTTCTGATCAATATCATAGCTATCCTTATATTTTATATCGTCATTGCCTTACCACCCTATCCAGGTTGGAGTCTGCAGAACTCTTTTCAAAACGTATTAGGGTTCACGCCAAGGATCATTCTTGGCTCTTTGATAGCCTTTGTCTTATCCAATCTGCTTAATAATTATATTTTTACTCAACTTAAACAAAGAAAAGGCATCTTTGAAAGAGTATTTATAGCCCGTGCTTTAGGTTCCAGCGCCTTTGCCCATTTAATTGACTCTTTTATTTTTGAGACCATTGCCTTTTTAGGTGTATTATCATTCAATGAATTCTTGATACAAGCTGGATTTGCATATATATTAGGATTAGTATTAGAAATCGTTTTATCACCAATTGAAATGATCATTCAAAAACACTTGGAAGGAAAGATAACACATGAATCATAACTATCAAAACAACAATACATTTAGTTTCGAAATCACAAAACGCATTCCTGGACAACTCGGAAGAGCTGGCATCATTCATACACCACATGGTGATATCAAGACACCTGCTTTTATGTGTGTAGGAACCTATGGAGAAGTTCGTTTCATGTCCATGGAAGATCTTCATGCCATCAATGCTCAAGCTATGTTATCTAATGGATATCATTTAAGAAATATATCTCCTGAAATCGCTCAAAAAGGGGGTTTAGCAGCCTGGTCGGGATGGAATGGACCCACACTAACCGATTCTGGCGGGTTTCAAGTTATGTCTCTGGGATCAGGGATGGGCAAGGTTGTCAGCATGGACCGTGAAAAAGAAGTTACCAATACCGATCCAAAAGAAAGACTCGCTCATGTCAGTGAAGATGGTGTTGAATTCTTTGATCCCTTCACCAATCAAAAAGATTTCATTGGTCCAGAAGAATCCATGCAGATCCAATGTCGAATTGGAGCTGATATCCATATGGCCTATGATGAATTAACTTCATTAGCAGATAGTTATGAATACAATGTTGAGGCCTTGGCAAGAACGGAAAGATGGGCCCTTCGTAGTCTTGAAGAACATAAAAAACGCCATATGGATCTAGGCTATTATCAAGCGCTTTATGGCGTTATCCAAGGTGGACGCTGGGAAGATCTAAGACGTTCTACCTGTAAAAAATTCGCTAAGATGGATTTTGATGGATACGGATTAGGTGGAGCCTTCTTAAAGGAAAGTCTTGGAGAAATCTTAAAATGGTGTAATGAAGAATTACCTGAACATAAACCAAGACACTTATTAGGCTTATCTAGACCGGATGATATCTTGATCGGTGCCCAAAATGGAGCTGATACATTTGACTGTGTTGCCCCATCCAGAGAAGCAAGACATGGAAGAATTTATACTCGCCATGGTAATATTAGTATCAAAAAATTCACTGACAGCGAGGAGCCATTAGATATTGGATGTGATTGTCCAACCTGCCAAGCTGGATGGACAAAGAAAAGACTTCGCGAGCTTTTAAAATCCGAAAACAAAGAAGACAAATATCTATACTTTAATCTGGCTACTGCACACAACCTTCGATTTATTATTCGTTTAACCGAAGAGATTCATCAAGCTATCTTAGAAGAACGATTTGAAGAATATAAGAATAAATTCTTAAAAGATTTTTATGGCAATTAAAAAAGTTCAGAGGCATCCTAAGATGTTTCTGAACTCCTTTTTTATTAAGAAAATAAAGCTATTAGTTTAATGAATCTAAGATATCTTTCATCTTTTTGGCCAGACCTTTAATTTTGTCTAGTGAAAGAGAACATACCGCAACACGAATTCCTTTGTTTACTTTTACCGTATAAATATGATTTGCCATCAAAGCTTCATGGTATTTATCACGAGTTTCATTATCCATTGACAATGTGACAAAGAATCCTTCTTTATATGGATAGTGTTTTAAACCAACTTCATTGGCTTCTTTGACAAAGATATCGCTTCTTTCTTTTAATAGATTTACATAATAATTTCTTTCCTTATTATATTCATCCAAATGATTTTCTAATACATCAACAAACATAGCCATAGCCCCATTGTTAATATTTGACCAGGTTGCTCTAGCTTCCTTTTCAAATACGATCTTGATCTCCTGCACGATTTCTTCTTGTTGTGCCATGATGATGGCCGCTCCACAGCGTAGACCATAACTTGTCATAGACTTAGACAAACTAAACGCAACGATGACAGCCATATTATCGCTAATTCCATCAAAGACAGAATAATACTCTTTCGCCTTTACCTGTCCATACGCAAAATCGATATACGCAATATCATTTAACAACACAACTTTATGCGTTTTTGAACACTCATTTAAGAAATCAACAACTTCTTTCCATTCTTCCTTTGTCAAAGAATAACCAGTTGGATTATGGCAAGGATCATTGATGATCATGACAAGTTTATCCTGTACTTCCATGACCTTCTTACAAGTTTCTTTAAAAGACGTTAAGTTAAAATGATCTCCTTCAAATAAAGAGTAGTTTTCTACCTTTAAATTATGCATTTGTGCCATCAAAGCATAAGAACCCCAGGCAATTTCAGGCAAGATAATTGTCTGTCCTTCTTCT
>OLPZ01000766.1_pt1 | contig 23866 bp, 22 predicted proteins | sample 1672711 | NCBI WGS metagenome assembly OLPZ01 (sample SAMEA3136716, study PRJEB25190) | human gut metagenome
GCATCCGCGCCACGCCGCCCGGATCTGAGCCGCGCGGCCCGTGCGCCGGAGGAAAACGACGGGGAGAAAAAGGAGGCCGACCATGACAATGGATAACCATGCAGCCCGCAAGGCTGCCGTCTACGAGGCTGCCCTGCAGCTGATCGCTCGGGGCGTCAGCCCCGCCGCTATGACTATCCAGCAGCTGGCTGACACGGCAGGCATTGGAAAAGGTACGGTGTACGGCTATTTTTCATCAAAGGAGGAGATTCTGCAGGGCCTGGCCGAATACTGCTTTGCCCGGGAAAACGAACGCATCCGCGTTCTGTTTGCCGACTGCTGCACGCTAGCCGGGCTGGAGGAGCGGGCGGTAGCCTATTTGCAGGACATTGCTGCCAACCGGATGGGCGATTATAAGATGATTGCCCAGGCGCTGGGCACGCCGGGAAAGTGCGAGTCCGTGCCCGCCTGTGCGGACGAGCTGCGGGACATCATGCGCACGCTGCTCATACGCCTGCAGGCTGCGGGGGAGATCGACCCTGAGGTAAGTCTGGAATACTGCTGCACCGCAATCTTTTCCGCCGTTATCGGCGGCCTGATCGGGCTGTGCTTTACTGCGGAGAAAAGGCGCAGCGCCGACACACTCATGCAGAATCTGCGCATGATGCTGCACAGAACATTGGCAAAATAAAAAATATGGGCACAGCACGCTTTCCGGCGAAAAGCGTGCTGTGCCTTGTTCTGCTTTCCGGCAGGAAAGAACTGGATTTGGTTGCAAGATACCTGCAAATATGCTATACTTCAATATGTATTGCTATGCCAATTTCTTGGGAGCGCTAAACTTCAGCCGACTGTACCGCAAAGAAAAAATACAGCGTACTGCAAAAAAGAAATGGAATGACAGAAAATGAGAAATTCTGCAGATAGAATATACCGCAGCACGGTGGTCAATAAGAGCCAGCGCCAGAATGCGGACTTGATTTTGCTGGATATTTTGCTGCTGGCAGCCAATACGGCGGCGTTTGCAGTATGCTGGTTCAGCTATTATGAAAAGCATCTGTATTTGAGCTTTGAAGGGTATGGTGACTATATGGTCATCGGACTGTTCTTTGCTTTAAATGCGGTTTTTGCACATTTGTACGGTGCTTTTGAACTTATGACCAGCCGCATAACAGAGCTGATCTACTCCAATGTGATCGCGCTGCTCATGACACATTTCTTTATGTATATGGTCACCTGGATGCTTGTGCGCAATGAAGTGCCCAACGTGATCCCGCTGCTGCTCTGCCTTGCAGCGTGCGGTGGCTTGAGCGCACTGTGGTCGTATATTGCTTACCGGCTGACGGACAAAATCATCCCGCCCAAGCGTACACTCATTGTCTATGATAATGAGGAGGCGTACAAGAGCGGTGCCAAAATCACCCGTAAATATGATAACCGTTTCAAGGTTGTGGGAGAGGCTATCGCAACCCGCCCGACACCGGACATTTACCACGAGATCGAGGAAAAAAATGCTGAGGCGGTTATGCTCTGCGGCCTTGCTTCAAGCCAGCGCAATGATATTCTGAAGTACTGCATTGACCACGATGTGATGGCCTATGTGCGCCCGAATATCGGCGACCTGATCATCAGTGAGGCGTGCAGCTTCCGCATGGATAATCTGCCGGTGTTGCTTTGCCAGCGTGCAGCTCCGTCGCTGTTCTATCTTGCCTTAAAGCGCACCATGGACATTCTGCTGTCCGGCGTGGCGCTGATCATTGCCAGCCCGTTCATGCTGGTCACAGCCATCGCCATCAAAGCGTATGACGGCGGCCCGGTCATGTTCAAGCAAAAGCGCATGACATTGGATCGCAAGGTGTTTGAAATTCATAAATTCCGCAGCATGAAGGTGGATGCCGACAAGGGCGGCAAGGGCATTGTGACAATGCAGAACGACGACCGCATCACGCCGGTGGGAAAGGTCATCCGTGCCTGCCGCCTGGACGAGCTGCCGCAGCTGTATGATATTTTCATCGGCAACATGACTATTGTCGGCCCGCGTCCCGAGCGACTGGAGACAATTGAGCTGTACGAGAAGGAAATGCCGGAGTTCGGTATGCGTCTGCAGGTCAAGGCCGGTCTGACCGGTTATGCGCAGGTCTACGGCAAGGCCAACACCAGCCCGTATGACAAATTGCAGATGGATCTGATGTACATTGGCGAGCAGAGCGTCATCACCGACCTGAAGATCATTTTTGCCACGATCAAAATTCTTTTCATGCCGGAGAGCACCGAGGGTTTTGCCGAGGAAAAGGACGCGCTGGGCACTGAAAAAGAAGAAATCACAGTATAAAGGGCGGAAACGCAGATGAAAATTCTGGTTGTATGCCAGCATTATTGGCCGGAACCTTACCCGCTGCCGGACATTTGTGAGGAATTGGTGCGTCGCGGCCACACGGTCGATTTGATTACAGATGTACCAAACTATCCGATGGGAATTACGTATCCGGAATACAAAGGCGGTGCCCGCCGCAAAGAAGTACATAACGGTGTCAATATTACACGTACTTTTACTGTTGCGCGCAGGCATAACGCAGTGTTCCGTCTGCTGAATTATTACAGCTATGCGTGGTCATCTTCTTGGTATGCGTCTCATTTGAAGGAAGAATACGATGTAGTGTTTACGAATCAGACGTCTCCGATTATGATGAGCAGTGCTGCGTTTGCCTATGCCAGGAAGCACGGAAAAAAAGTGGTCATGTATTGTATGGACCTTTGGCCGGCCTGTCTGGCGGCGGGTGGTCTGACAGAACAGTCGCCGATTTATAAGTTTTTTGGCTGGGAGTCAAAGCGATTGTATAATAAGCCGGACCACATTTTGATCACTTCCCAGATGTTCCGGCAGTATCTGGAACAACAGCACGGTGTGGCGGATGAAAAGATCGGCTATCTACCCCAGTATGCAGCGGCGCAGTTTGACACGCTTCCCCTCGCACAGAACAAAAAGAACACAGTAGATCTGATGTTTGCGGGTAATATCGGTGCTGCCCAGAGCCTGACGACGGTATTGCAGGCAGCAGAATTACTGCGCGAGGAAACGACGCTGCGCTGGCACATTGTGGGTGACGGCTCTGAACTGGGAAATCTGAAAGCCATAGTCCGGGAAAAGAGGCTGGACAATGTTATCTTCCATGGCCGCAAGCCGCCGGAGGAGATGCCGGCCTATTACGCACAGGCAGACGCTATGCTGGTGACGCTGACGGCGGACAAGTTTATTTCCTTGACGCTGCCGGGTAAGGTGCAGACGTATATGGCAGCAGGCAAACCGATCATTGGTGCGGCCGTCGGGGAGATCCCACAGGTCATTGAAGCGGCCCAGTGCGGCTGGTGCGCCGGGGCCGAGGATGCCGCCGGTCTGGCCGATGCTGTGCAAAAGTTCCTGCGCTGCCCGGATAGAGAAAAGCTGGGAGCCAACGCACGCGCGTATTACCAGGCACATTTCACTCGGGCGCGATTTATGGACGAACTGGAAAAGGAGCTGCGCCGCTATGCGCAGTGATACGGGATTATGAAGTATCTATTTATCAATGTGGTGGCGGGCATCGGCAGCACCGGACGCATCGCGGCGGAAAAATGCCGCGAGTTGCAGGCGCAGGGACATGAGTGTGTGCTGGCCTACGGCCGCGCAGAAAACGGCTGCGAGGGCATCCGCACCTATCGTATTGGAACAAGCTTGGATTATCGGATGCATGGCATACTTACCAGGTTTTTTGACTTACATGGGTTTGGATCGGTGGAGGCAACCAAGCGGTTTTTAAAATGGATTCGTGAATATGACCCTGACGTGATTTGGCTGCACAATATCCATGGATATTACATCAACGTTGAACTGCTGTTTGACTATCTGAGAACTTGCGGCAAGGAAATTTACTGGACATTGCATGACTGCTGGGCTTTTACGGGTCATTGCTCACATTTTATGTATGTGGGATGCAGCCAGTGGCAGACCAGATGCGAACATTGTCCCCAGACCCATGAATATCCGGCATGCTACGGTTTGGCAAATGTAAAAAGAAATTACGACAGAAAAAAGCGTGCCTTTACAGGTATTCCAAACTTAAAAATTATTACGCCCAGCCAATGGTTGGCAGATAATGTAAAAAAGAGCTTCTTGAGCGAGTATCCGATTACTGTTGTAAAGAACAAAATCAATACGGAAATATTCAAACCGACGTCAAGTGATTTCCGAAAACGGTATGGACTGGATGATAAGGTTATGCTGTTGGGGGTAGCCTCCAAATGGACCGAACGTAAAGGATTTGAGGATATTGTCAGACTTCCAGAACTTTTGGGGGAAAATTATTGGCTTGTTATCGTGGGACTTTCGCAAAAGCAGATAAAACATCTGCCATCAAATATAATTGGCATTGAACGAACACAGAATGCGACAGAATTGGCGACCATCTATACAGCAGCAGATATTTTTGTGAACATGTCCTATGAAGAAAACTATCCAACGGTGAATTTGGAAGCAGAGGCGTGCGGTACTCCCGTCATCAGTTATGATACGGGAGGCTGCCGGGAAACACTGCATGATCCGCGGTCTGTATTGGTTGAAACGGGAAATCTGGGAAAACTGGTGGAGGAAATACGAACGAAAGGTAAAGCGTGATGCGTGTTTTATTTATGACGAACATTCCTTCACCCTATAGAGGAGAGTTCTTTAACGAGTTGGGCAAGCTGTGCGATCTTACAGTTACTTTTGAGGGAAAAAGCGCTACGGACAGAGATGAAAAATGGAAAGCCGCAGTGAATGTCAATTATAAAGCAATTTTTATGAACGGTATTAGGACGAAAAGTGATCAATTTCTATGCACAGGAATTATCAAAATTCTGCGGCAGAGATTTGATAAAATTATTGTGGGAGGATATTCTACACCTACGTCCATGCTGGCCATTGAATATATGCGTCTGCACAAAATTCCGTTCAGCATTGAAGCAGACGGAGGCTTGATTGAGACAGAGTCTACAATAAAGTATAGAATAAAGAAACATTTTATTTCTGCGGCTTCATCTTGGCTGAGCACGGGTAGAACGACAGATGCGTATTTTGTACATTATGGTGCAAAACCGGATAGAATATTTGATTACCCGTTTACTTCTTTACATACCGAAGATATACAAAAAGAATTAGTACAGCCAGAAGAAAAATATTCAATTCGTAAGAAAATTGGACTGAAAGGAAATCGGATTGTGCTGGCGGTAGGTCAGTTTATTCCACGCAAGGGCTTTGACGTGTTATTGCGCGCATGGCATGACTGTCCGCAGAATTGGACGCTCTGCATTGTAGGAGATACACCGACGCAAGAATATCTGAACCTGCAGCAGAGCTTGAAATTAGATAATGTTCTGTTTAAGGGGTTTATGTCAAAAACAGAGCTGCAGGAATATTACCGAGCGGCAGACCTGTTTGTGCTGCCGACGAGAGAAGATATTTGGGGACTTGTCATAAACGAAGCTATGGCAGAGGGGCTGCCGATTGTCACAACGGATCACTGTGTAGCGGGGCTGGAGCTGGTTCGCAATGGCGATAATGGATATGTTGTTCCAGTAAATGATCCGACCACGCTGGCGGAAAAAATACGATGCGTTCTGTCTGATGAGAAGACATGCCGGGAAATGCAGGCAAGCAGTTTGGAAAGAATCAGACTATATACCATTGAAAATATGGCAAATGAACATTTTAAAATTCTACAGGGCCTGTAAAAAGGTGGTTAATGTCCGTAGAAATACGAGCGTATGAGTGCGAAGGAACGGCATATGAAAGTGCTAATGATTGCTACGAATCTGGACAAGGGGGGGATCGGTAGTGTTGTTATAACGTTGTACCGTTCGCTTATAAAGGCCGGAGTCGATTGCGATTTGATCTATTATACAGGGTCGGAACCAACATCCGAATTGCAGAATGAAATCAAGAAAAACGGGAGCCGACTTTGGGAGTTTAAAAATTTTAAAACAGCGGGCCTCTTTGGGTATATCTCACAAGTGTACCAGTTGTGCAAGAAAGAAAAATACGATGCAGTGCATATTCATACGAGTCTTCTGATTTGGGTGGCTGCATTAGGAGCAAAATTGGCAGGTGTACCGATACGTGTGGGACACGCACATGGGGCAAAATTTCTGAACTACTCGCAAAAAGTCCTGACGGTTCTGGAACCGACAGGACGATTTTTGAACAGAGTTTTCTGCACTGATTTTGTTACCTGTGCACAGGTGTCGGCGCAGTATACATTTGGGAGAGAGGCAGTTTTTATACCCAATTATCTGCCAGAAGAAAAGATTCTGGCTGTTCAGAAACAGGAGATTGAAAAGACGCGAAAAGAGGTAAATCCTGAAGGCAAGAAATATTTGTTTGGGTATCTTGGATGTTTGGATGGCGTAAAACATGCTGACTTTTTATTGGATGTTTGGAAGGAATTGAAGGAAAACAGTGTTGATGCGACTTTGTTTTTGGCAGGCAACACTGAGCGGGAAATGCGGTTCCAAAGCCGAGTAGAGGAATTAGGACTGGATGAATATGTGCAAATGTTGGGGTTCCGCAGAGATGCTTCGGTGCTGATACAGGCGGCTGACTATTACGTCTCTGCGTCGGAGACGGAAGGAATGTCCGCTTCGATGGTAGAAGCACAAATGGCGGGGCGCCCTTGCTTCGCCTCCGCATTGCTTCCTCCGGAAAATGACCTGAAAGTGGACCTCTTTTTGAGGATTGAAGGGTATGACCCGAAAGTGTGGGCGCAAACGATTGCAGACGCTTTAAAGAGTGGCAACGCACCAATTACAAGAGAGGAAGCTCTGCAAAGGGTGCGGGATAAAGGTGTTGGTGAGGATGGCTCGGTAAAAGCACTACTGGAAATCTATAAAAAGGCGGAAAAATGTAAATAGATGGCGTGAAAAATGCCGAAAATGAAATTTGGATTTATATGAGTAAGCGAGAAAAGTTTGGTATTCGCAGCTGGACAGCAGTAGGGCATATGCTTTTTTTGTGGGAAACGTTGCTGATTGTGCTTGTTTTACTGCATCATATGTCTATGAGTTTGCGGCAGATGGCATTGGCAGCGATTGTGCAGGCTGTGGTAAATATCATAATATTAGACAGAGTTGTGGGCAACCCACTTGTTTCAATCCCGAACATGTTTATGTTGTTTTCACTTTTGTTTCATGCGGGACAAATTATCAAAGAGGGATTGAACATCCCTGGTGAAGTTCCCCTGCCATTTGAATTATATGGCGATAATGAACAGGTGCAGCAGGCGTTTCAGTTTTACATGCTTTCACAGTTGCTTCTGACAGTCGGGATATATTTGGCGGGAAAGGTATTCAAGGTGGAAGAGAAGCCTCGAAAAGAATTGTTTCCGGACAATGCACTGTGGTGTGGAAAAGTACTGCTTGCGATTGGTGTTTTACCGAGACTGTTTATTGACCTGCGTGCATTGTGGGCGGCTAGAAGTGCTGGCTATGTGAGGGTTTATTCTCTTTATACGCCGCAAATAGTCGGAACGTTGGCTTTCTTTTTTGACGCAGCGATGCTTTTTTTGCTGTTTGGATTAACAGACAAGAAAAGAAGAATCCTTTTTATTGCAGTCCTGCTTTACAAGTGTATTATGATGTCTGCAGGGTCCCGACAAGAAAAGGTAGGGTTTCTTCTGGTCTGGCTTTTTTTGTACTACTTTGTGCTACAGAAGATTAATTATAAAAAGATGGTAGGTCTGCTTGTTTTTTGTGTAGTTGGTATAATGTTTATAATGGCCATAGGGAGCGTACGTGCTATGAACAGTGCAGGACTGGCTGGAGCCATTCGCGCAATGTTCAGTGGAAAAATGGCCAATATGATTGGTAACGTTCTGGGAGAATTTGGCGCGGCGCTTGATACAATTATTATTGCAATTCACTATGCGCCGGAAGAAATCAGCTATGGCTTGGGAAGAACCTACATTGCAGGAGCGATGTCTGTGATACCAGCCTTGGTGAGTAAAATCCCGACATTAGCGGATACAACTAGTTTTACAAGTCAGCTTTCGCAGGATATAGTCTTTTCACTGGGGGGATCCTATCTTGGAGAACTGTATTACAATTTTTCATGGTTGGGATGTTTATTCTGTATCCCGTTGGGAGGATTGTTGGCGGTTATCCATGGTCATATCACATCGGCGAAAAACAGTACAGCGGATAAATGCTGGTATGCAGCTATGACAACCGTCTTACTACTTTATGTGCGAGGCTACTTTACGGATATGGTCCAACAGCTGGTATGGCTATTTCTTGCGTTGATATTCCTGCGCTTATGGGAAACAGAGCGAATCAATGCCACTTATAGGATGAGAGAAAGGAGCCGCAGAGCAGAATGATCAGCATCATCGTTCCGGTATATAATGCGGAAGCTTTTCTAAAAAAGTGCGTGGAAAGTATTCAAGCGCAAACCTTTGCGGAATGGGAGCTACTGCTGGTAGATGATGGCTCTACAGATGGCAGCGGCGAACTATGCGATGAGCTGGCCGCTACGGATACAAGAATCCGTGTATTCCATAAACAAAACGGAGGAGTTTCCTCCGCAAGAAATGCCGGTATCGAGGCAGCACAAGGTGACGGCCTGATGTTTGTGGACGCGGATGACAGTCTGTCGCCGGAGCTGTGCAGCATACTTGCTGCACATAGTGCAGAAGCAGAAATCGTCATCAGCGGCTATTGCGACTGTTCTCCGGCGGGGGAACAGGATGTGATACCTCAGGTAGAAGGAGTGCTAGACAAGGCAGGACTGGAAGCCTGCTTTGAGGATTTGTATACCCGTAATATGTTGAATGCGCCGTGGGCGAAGCTATATAGCCGGGAAATGGTGGGAGACCTACGCTATGATGAAAGCGTTGCTCTAGGGGAAGATTTTCTGTTCAATCTGGCCTGCTTGGAACGGGCAAAAAGAATCAGTGTTGTACATGTGGCAGGGTATCGATATAATCGGATGAATGGAAGCGCGGCCACAAGGAGCTTTCGGGAAAGTGATTTGGAACAGATTGTAACACTGTATACGGAGGGCTGTGCTTTTATAAAGAAAAGCGGCATACCGCAAAAAAAAGAAAGTGTTTTAGAGGAACGGCTGTGCATAAATGGCATTAACCTACTGCAACTGTTATTTTATACAAAGCATCACTATACAGAAAAAAAGCGGCTTGCTGCGACGCTGCTGGAAAGACCAGAATATGCAGCTTGCTGTGAAAAAAGCTACCCGTTTTCGATGAGGTACAAGATACCGCAAGCGTTTTGCCGAAAAAAATGGTACAGCGGGCTGGCTGCTTTTTTTGCGGCAAAGCATACACTGCAGAAGTGGATGAAGATGCTGCACATACGCAAGGGCACATAGGAGAGTAACAAAGTCATATGAACAAAATCTGGAAAAATATGGCAATCAATACCCTGCGTGTTGTATCATCATTGCTCTTTCCACTGATAAGCTTTCCCTATATTTCGCGCGTGCTGGGTCCGGAACGGCTGGGAACAGTAGATTTTGCTGCATCAGTCACAAACTATTTTACGCTGATTGCAGGGCTGGGAATTCCCACCTATGGAGTGATTGCGTGCGCAAAGGTGCGTGGTGATGCCGAAAAGTTAAAAAAGACTGTGGCAGAGCTGTTATATATCAATCTGGGATTGAACTTTATAGCTTATGGCATATTTTTTGTATTGCTGTTCCGTGTAGAAAAATTTGCGCAGAACAAGCCGGTGCTGGTGATTTATTCCCTGACGATTTTATTCACAACGTTGGGTATTGAATGGCTGTACAGTGCATTGGAAGACTTCGGGTATATCACTGCAAGGTCAATTGTGTTCAAGACAATCTCGTTGGGTTTGATGTTGTTGGTCATTAAAAAGCCGGAAGATTACCTACTGTACACTTGTATTCTGGTGCTTTCGACGGTTGGCTCGAATCTATTGAACTTTGTTCATGCCAGAAAATATCTGAAGGTTTATCGATTGCGGGAACTGAATATCCAGCAGCATATTGGACCGGTGCTGACTTTCTTTTCGGCATCGGTAGCCAGTACGATCAATGCCAACACGGACACGGTCATGCTTGGATTTTTTAAATCTGACTATGATGTGGGATTGTACAGCTTTTCTGTGAAAATCAAGAATATTCTGGTATCGTTGAATACAGCGGCGTTGACGGTTATAATCCCAAAACTTTCAGAGTGTGCGGCACAGAAAAAATATGATGAGTTCCGTGCGCTGGTCAGAAAATCAGCAGATATTGTAATGTTCATTGCCTGTGCGGTCTCGGTTTTTTTCTCGACCTTTTCGACAGAGGCAATTAGTATTCTGGGTGGAGAAAAGTATCAGCCTGCACGTTCTGCTATGATTGTGCTGAACGTCAGTGTGATCGTGTTAGGTATGACATGGGTGCTGGGGGTAGCAGTATTGCAGCCACTAGGCCGCCAGCAGGACTACGCAAAAACAATGTGGGGAGCTACCGTTATTAACGTTGCGCTGAATGCGGTGCTGATCCCGGTGTTGGGTGTGACGGGTGCTGCGGTTGCTACACTCGCTACGGAGATGTTCAATTTAATGGCATTCTGGTGGTTTACGAGAGATTTCCTGGAAAAGGCATTTCCGGTGAAAAACTACCTGAAAATGCTGCTGTTTTCTGTGGCTGCCAATGCAGCAGTCCGCATACTGGAAAGCAAGATTGGGCCTACGTCGCCGCTTTCGGTAATGATAACGGCGGTTGTACTGTTCGGTGCGCTTTACTGTCTGCTGGTATTTGCGCTGATCCCGGAAATGAGGGGAATGGCACAAAGTCTGCTGGAGATTGTACGGGGGAAAATGACACGAAAGAACGAGCAATGAAAACAGGAAAGGAAGATTTCAATAATGGGAAAACTGAGATATGAAGTTGGCCTTGGCGAGATTGTGCATCTGCTGGTCCGCAATGTGAAAAATATACTTATATTTACGATTGCAGTGGCCTTTGTGGCAGGAGTGATTGGCTTTGCGCTGCCGCGCACTTACGAGGCATCCGCGATGATCGTTGTAAAGTCCCGCCAGAGCAGCAATACGACGGTAACAATTCACCAGAGCAATTCCTCTGGTGAATTGAGCGGACTGTATGATATGACAATCAACAAGGAGCCGGAATCCAATGACCCGGACTATCAGCTCGATATGAATGCGCGGCTAGCCTCAATGTGTGAAGAGATTGTTACCAGTGATGTAATCCTGCAGCCGATTATTGATGAGATAGGGATCGATGTCAAGTACAATGAACTGAAAGATAAAGTTACGGTCAATGTGGTGGGTGACACACAGTTTGTTAAAATTGCGGTGGAACAGTCAAAACCGGATCAGGCAGAAAAAATTTGTGGTAAGATCGTTGAACAGGCGCCGGAAGTACTGCAGAGCGCACTGGAAGCAGAATCTGTAGAAGTCTTTTCTCCGGTGCGTATTGACGGATCGAGCCGTTTCCCTGTAGCGGTGCAATTTGCAGTCTTTGGAGCAGTGTTGGCATTCCTCCTGCGCGTTACGATGGTAGTATTTTCCTATTTGAAAGATGACCGGATCCGCACGAGTATGGACATTTCCCGCTATGTTGGTGTGAAGGTTTTGGGCGTGATTCCTGCAACGGAGAAGGGAAGTAAAAATGTTTAAAAAAAAAGTTCAGACAGCAGAAAAATTACAATTTCCGCGCTTGGATCAGGGCGCACCGAAAGCGTTTGAGGAAGCATACCGCACGCTGCGCGCCAACTTAATGTTCTCCGAGGAGACAAACGGTGCAAAACGGATTGTGTTGGCGGCACCGGTCCACGATGAGCACATCGGCAATTTTACGTGGAATTTGGCGACTGTGTTGGCAGGCGAAAAGAGCCGTGTGCTGATTGTGGACTGTGATTTGACCGATAGGTGGGTGTCTCGTGAGTTGGCAATCAGTGATACTCTGCCAGGTATTATGCAAGTGATTTGCGGAGAGTACGGTATGGTTGATTGCCTGGTGACTACACCGAAAGAAAATGTCAGTCTGCTGCCCGCAGGTAACTTTAGTGGGGACTCTGCAGAACTCTTCTCTGGCAAGAGAATCGAAGAATTGCAAGAACTGGTACAGAAAGACTTTGATTATGTGTTGTACGTAGCACCGGCTGTAACGGAAGCAACAGATGCAACAGTGCTGAGTCGCAAGGCTGTGTCTGATGGTATGTTGTTGGTTCTTTGCCCGGAAAGCGCGACGATACAGGCATCGCAGTTCGCAATGGACAAACTTGAGGATGCAGGTGGTCATGTGCTGGGGGCGGTGCTGAACGGCTACGACCCGGAAAAAGGCGTCAAACAAGACGGCTATTATGATATATATACCCGATAAGGGAAAGATGCGTTGATGGTTGAATTGAGAATAAAGGCAGGATAGCGAATGGTTACGATGCGGAGCGTATTTGCATATTTCTGGAAGGCCCCTGAGAGGGTAGTCTTTTTTGTGGCATGCTGTGCGGTAACTTGGTATCTTGTATGGAAATACAAGGATAAAACAGCCATTTTATTGAGAAACAAAATTGTAATTCCGGCATCGATACTGATTGTACTGTTTTTGAATCCAATCTCGACACATTTTCTTGTGTCAAGGGTAGAAGAAACACAGTATCTGCGCTTCTTTTGGCTGATACCGGTAGCAATACTTCTGGCAGCGGTAACCGTTTTGGTGATTTGCAGGTTGCGACAGCGAAAGACAAAAGTGGTAGTGGCCGCTGCGTTGTCCGTGTTGTTGCTTGCATTTGGTGGAAATTTCGCCAGACTAACGATTACTTGGGAAAATGCGCGTCCGAACTGGTATAAAATACCGCAGTCCGTGATTGAATTATGTGATTTTATTGAACAGGATGACGCACAGCCAGAAAAACGGGCGGTTTTTCCCTATCCGATGAATCTTTGGGTGCGCCAGTATTGTCCTGAAATTGAAATGCCTTTCGCATGGGGAAGCATTGACGGGATAGAAAAGATAAATGCGGATTTGTATACGGAAATCTCGAAGCATAATATCGAGCCCATAAATTTGCGCGAAGTGGCACGTATGTCAGCAGAGAAAGGGTATTACTACGTGGTATTATGGGCTGATGGAGATTATTTGAATTCGATGGAAGATGGCGGGTATGAAGAAATTTACAGAGTAAACAAAGGTGCTGCAGAAAATGCAGGACCCTATGATGAGGAATACATCCTGTACCGTATGGCGAAAGGAAAAGTGTCATGATACTGCGCGCGGTTGCTGCGTTTCTTTTGGTTCTGGTTGTGATCCCGTTGGGAATGGGAAAAGCACTTATCACTGGAGAAAGTGGAAGATTGTCGTTTGTGGGGGGCTATTTTGCAAGCCTTTTTATATTTGAAATTCTGCAGCTGGTTTTCCATGTAACAATGGGCAGTTTGCGGCTTATGACCTTGCTTTGGTGTTTGATTTGTGGTGCGATTGCGGTTTTTGGCTTTTGGCGGTATAGAAAAAAAGGAAAGGGAAACAAACCACGCGCAACGGTTATTTACATGAGCCGGGCAGAGTGGATTCTATTGACGCTTGCAGTCGCAATGATAGTTTTGCAAATACTGAATACGGTACTGAATACTTATTATGGGAATTGGGATGATGAGACATACTGCAGCAATGCAGTTACGGCATGGTACACAGATACAATCTGCCGATATTCTCCCCATTCGGGAATGAAACTGGGCTTATTTTACAATACGCGGTATGTAGTTGCGGGGTGGCCGATTTACAGCGCCATGTTGGCTGTACTAAGTGGAATCCACCCGGCCATTGTATATCGAACAATCCTGCCGGTCTTTGAAATTCCGGCAGCATATGTGATTTCAGGAAGTCTGCTGGACCATTTCTTTTTTCATGACAGAAAAAAAACACTATTGGGGCTGATATACTTTCAAATATTTGCGCTTTTAGCGTTTGAAAAAATAGGCGGCAACACAAATGAATGGTGGTTGATCGTAAATTGCTGGACGGGTAAAGCGCTGGCATTTAATATTATGACACCACTGGTCCTCTTATTGTTGTTTTTGTTGGAGGATGAACAACAGGAAAAAAAAGCGGTTTGGAGGACACTTATGGTTGTTAGTGGAGCGTGCTGCTTGATAGCAGGATCTCTGTTTACTACAATCCCGATTCTGTTGTTCATTTGGGGCGGTTGCTATGTCCTGCGGACAAAACGCTGGGAAGATATAGGAAGGGTGTTGCTTTGCATGGCTCCGACAACAGCATGCGCCTTATTCACAATACTGTATTGAAAAAACCTCTGTAGCATTTTCGAAATTTCAGAAAACGCTACAGAGGTTTTTAGCGAGAACATTTTTACAGCAGCTTACTCCCCAGCGCGCGGCTTGTGCGGGAGAGGGAGAGGTTGGCAAGCTCCTGATTGTCCAGCGTGTAGCGCAGGACGAGGACGTTCGCCACAAAGAGGACGGCCAGCTTGACCGGCATGCTGCCGGAGTCGAGGGGGCTTTCTTTGGCACCGCACAGAAGCACGACATCGGCCAGTGCTGCGCCGGGGGCGTCGCTGTAGTGGGTGAGCAGGATGACCTTGGCACCGTTCTCCCTGGCCAGATGCAGCGAGTCCATCATATCCCGCGTTGCGCCGGAGTAGGAGACAAAGACCACGACGTCCTCGGGGCCCATCAGGCTGGCGGCGATGGCCTGCATGTGGCTGTCCCCTGCCGTGCGGAACTTGGTGGAGAGCATCGAGAACCGTGCCCAGATGTCGCAGGCCAGTATATAGCTGCCGCCCTGCCCGAAAAAGAACACCTGCCGTGCCCGCTGCAAAAGCGTGGCCGCGCGGTCCACCGACTCGGGGTCCAGTGCGCTGCGGGTGCCGTTCAGTGCCTCGATGGCGGTGTTGTAGGCGTGGGTGCAGAGCGTCTGGGTGTCGACGCCCGGCTCCAGCTTGAGCGAGACCGGCATCGCCGTGGCTGTGGCCTTTGCCAGCGCGATTTTCATCTCGTTATAGCCGTCAAAGCCCAGGGCGCGGCAGAAACGGAAAATCGTAGCCTCTGCCACACCGCAGGCTTTTGCCAGCGATGAGATCGACAGGTATTGTGCGTCCTCTGCGTGCTGCATAAGGTAATCCGCAACGATGATGCCGGATTTCGTCAGGCTGTCGCGCTTGGTGCGCAGCATATCCCAAAAACTTTGCTCTGCCATGATGGAGGGTCCTTTCTGCTGTGGTGTGTTGCGGAACTTGGCTCCCTCTGCGAGGGGGCTCCGCCCGCAGGCGGTGGGGGAGAGAACTGTACCATTGCCTGAAAGACTTCAGATAACCGCAAGGCTCTCTCCCTCCGGCCCTGCGGGGCCACCGCTCCCCCTCTGGCGCAAGCGCCATCTCCCCCGTGTCGGGGGAGGCTGTCTCGCAGAGGGAGGCAAGGAGGCTGGCCGCTGCTATTACTTATAGTGTATCCCCGGTCAGCGCCTTTTGCAAGGCTTTGGCCAGGACTTTGTGGGACTGAACAGTCATGTGCATGCCGTCAAGGGGCGAGCAGCCCGCGCCGGGCAGTGTGTTGGCGTCCAGGAACCGCACATTGGTGATGTCCTTCAGCATCGGCTCCAGCTGGGCGGCAATGCCGGCGCAGCGTTCATGGCAGCCGGTGCCCATGGCATCTTTAAAAATCAGGTGGTCGTACTCCGGCGTGATGGACGGCGGAACGATGACGAGCACGTCCGGCCTGGCGTTGTCGCGCCAGCATTCGGTGTGCAGGGCCTTCTTGACGAGCCGCACGATGCCCAGAGAGATCAGGTGGGAATTGCAGCCGAACCGCTCCTTGCTGTCGTTCGTGCCCAGCATGATCGTCACGGTGTCCAGCGGCGCGTGGCTCATCAGGATCGGCGTGATGACCCGCAGCCCGTTCATACCTTCTGTAATAGGGTCGTCAAACACGGCGGTGCGCCCGGGCAGCCCCTCTTCGACCACGCTCCAGCCGTCGCCCAGCAGGTCCTGCAGCACCATCGGGTAGCGCTCATCATCGCCGTAGCGCCCGTCGCGGGCAGGGTCATAGCCGTAGGTGTTGGAATCGCCGAAGCAGAGCACCCGGCGGCGGGTCATATTTTCATAATTCATAAAAAAGGCTCCCTTTCTTGAAAATGAAAAGTTATTTCGCTCCTTCCATTATATAGGGAAATACCCGCGCTTGCAAGAGGCTTTTTCCCGGAAAAAGCGGCCTGTTTTTGTGCAAATGTGCAAAAATTGAGACAGATTGCGTGAAAAGGATGTTTCATTTTGACATCTTGTATTTTTTGACAAAAGGAGTATCCTACTACCAAAGCAAAGGCGCTTACCCGTAAATGTAACGGGTGAGCGCCTTTTTGCTTTACAGCACCAAAGCGCGCGTGCGATAGAAAATTTTCAAAGGTAAAAACTGTTTTCATTTTGTAATAAATCGAAAAAGAGGCGATTTTCCCATGAAAAGCAAGAAAAACCGATAGAAACGCATGTATTTTGCGACAATGTGGATGGGATTTGTGCAGCATGTACAAAAACGACAGTTTTTCTTGGCTATTTCACCTCTGGACAAAATGAAAAAAGTTTTCTAAAATAGAGGCATCACGAGGGACACAGAACGAAGATGCCCCACAAAGGCCGAAAGGCAAAAAAGGAGAAAAACCTATGAAGAAGCAAGTTTCCGCGATCCTGGCCGCCAGCATGGCAGCCAGCATGCTCGTCGCCTGCGGCGGCTCCACTTCCAGCGCAGCGACCTCTACCGCACCTGCTGAGAGCACCTCTACCGCCTCCAGCGAGGCCGCTCCCGCGGAGTCTACCGCCGATGCCGGTCAGGCTGCTGACATTACGCTGTGGACCTACCCCATCGGCAAGTGGGGCGATTCCGAGTCCGTTGATGCGCTGCTGGCAGACTTCAACGCCCAGTATCCTGACATCCACGTCACCGTCGAGTACCTCGACTACACCAACGGCGACGACCAGGTCAACACCGCTATCGAGGGCGGCAGCGCACCTGACATCGTCATGGAAGGACCCGAGCGTCTGGTTGCCAACTGGGGCGCCAAGGGCCTGATGGCCGATCTGAGCGACCTGTGGACCGACGACCAGAAGGCCGACATCAGCGCCAGCGTTGAGGCCGCCTGCAAGGATTCCTCCGGCGCTTACTACGAGTTCCCGCTCTGCATGACCGCACACTGCATGGCCATCAACAAGACCGTGTTTGAGGCTGCCGGTGCTATGCAGTATGTCGATGCCGAGAACCACACCTGGACCACCGACAACTTCCTGAAGGCTGTGCAGGCCGTCTACGACTCCGGCAAGACCGACGTCGGCGCGATCTACTGCAGCGGCCAGGGCGGCGACCAGGGCACCCGCGCCATCATCAACAACATGTACGGCGGCACCTTCACCGATGCAGCCCACACCAAGTACACCGCTGATTCTGCCGAGAACATCAAGGCGATCGAGACCCTGTACAACCAGGACGGCATCAACTTTGACGCCTCCATCAACGGCGGCGAGGAGATCACCCTCTTCCGCAACGGCACCCTGCAGATGGCCTTCTGCTGGAACATTGCCCAGCAGACCAATGCTGACAACAGCGCAGCCGGCACGACCAACAGCGGCGACGACATCCTGTTCATGGCGTTCCCGACTGAGTCCGGCGACCCCGCACTGTGCGGCGGCATCTGGGGCTTCGGCGTGTTTGACAACGGCGACGAGAACAAGATCGCTGCCTCCAAGACCTTCATCAACTTCATGGCCAACTCTGACGAGACCGCAAAGGCCGTCAAGACCTCTACTTACTTCTCCGTCAAGAACTCTCTGTCCGACCTGTACAAGGACGACGAGGTCATGAACGAGTACCAGAAGCTCATGCCTTACCTGGGCGACTACTATCAGGTCACTCCCGGCTGGGCCGAGGCTCGTACCGCTTGGTGGAATATGCTGCAGCAGGTTGGCGAGGGCGCTGACGTGACCACCGCCGTTACCGAGTTCTGCACCACCGCAAACGCAGCCGCTGCCGGCTGATAACGGCTGAAAACCTCCTTCTTCCTTTGTAACACCCCCACGGCGTCCGACCTCTGACCTCAAACGCAGCGGTGGGACGCCGCTTTTATTGAAACTCACCTGTGAATTTTAAATTTAGAAGGGAGCGATCCTCTTGGCAAACACAGCCGCCAAAAAGAGCGAGCCTAAGATGAGCCGTGCGCTTGTCCGGCAGGAGACCATCGCCGGTTATCTGTTCCTGCTGCCCAGTCTGGTGTTCTTTATCGGCTTCGTCATCTACCCCATGGTGATGTGCGTATTCACCAGCTTCTTTGATTCCACCATGAACCGTGCCGACGTCTTTGTCGGCTTCCAGAACTACATCAACCTGTTCCACGACAGCGTGTTCCTGGGTGCCTTGCGCAACACGCTCATCATCGTGATCGTGTCGGTACCCATCACCTGCATCTTCTCGCTGTGGGTGGCATCCGCCATCGTCAATATGCCGCCGTGGGCGACCTCGCTGTTCCGCGTCATCTTCTATCTGCCCGTCGTCACCGGCTCCGTCGCCGTCACCGTCGTGTGGAAGTGGATGTTCAACAACTACTACGGCATCTTCAACTACCTGGGCAAATCCATGGGCATCCTTGACCAGAACATAAACTGGCTGGGCGACGCCCGATACGCCCTGGGCTGCATCATCCTGATCCTGCTCACCACCTCCGTCGGCCAGCCCATCGTTCTGTACGTTTCCGCCCTGGGCAACGTCGATCAGTCTTTGGTCGAGGCTGCCGAGGTGGACGGTGCCACCAAGCTGCAGGCCTTCTGGAAGATCAAGTGGCCGCAGATCATGCCCACCACACTGTACATCCTGGTCATCACCACCATCAACTCCTTCCAGTGCTTCGCGCTGATCCAGCTGTTGACTTCCGGCGGCCCGAATCACTCCACCGATACCATCATGTACTACATCTACTACACCGCCTTCAAGCTGTACAAGTACGGCTACGGCAACGCGATGGGCGTTATCCTGGCCCTGATGATTGCCGTGCTGTCCGCTGTGCAGTTCAAGGTCACGCAGTCTGACTGAAAGGAGGAAATTTGACATGGAAGCAACGAAAACCGCTGCGCCTGCCACTGAGCAGACCAAAAAGAAAAAGAAGAAAGTTTCCCCCTACATGGTGTTCAGCACCATCGTCATCATCCTGCTGGCGATTGCCTTTGCCTTCCCGCTGTACTGGATCATCACCGGCTCCTTCAAGACGCAGGTGTCCATCAACGCCACCACGCCCGAATGGTGGCCCAGTGAGTGGGTCGCCACGAACTACGCCAAGCTGTTCAGCCGCCAGAAAGCCCCCCTGTGGGAGTTTGCAGTGCCGTTCAGCAGCAACTTCAGCAAAGACGGCAAGGACATCATCTGGTGGTCCGGCCCCCAGGTACCCGCCGCCATCCGCTGGCTCATCAACACAGTCTTTATGGCCGTTGCCTCGATGATCCTGACCTGCATCACCTCCGCCATGGCCGGTTATGCCCTGGCGAAAAAGCGCTTCGTCGGCCGCAGCGTTCTGTTCACCCTGATCGTCTGCGCCATGGCGCTGCCCAAGCAGGTCATCCTGATTCCCCTGCTGCGCGAGATGAGCAGCCTGAACCTGTACAACACGATCTGGGCGGTCATCTTCCCCATCGTCGGCTGGCCTTTCGGCGTGTTCCTGATGAAGCAGTTCAGCGAGGGCATCCCCGGTGAGATGCTGGAAGCCGCCCGCATCGACGGTGCCAGCGAAGCCACGACCTTTACCCGCATCGCGCTGCCCATCATCAAGCCCGGCATCGGTGCGCTGGCCATCTTCACCTTCATCAACTCCTGGAACGACTACTTCATGCAGTTGATCATGCTGTCCAGCACCAGCAAGCTGACGATCTCCCTTGGTATCGCCAAGCTGCAGGCCGAGAACTCCACCGACTACGGCCTGATCATGGCCGGTGCCGCGCTGGCAGCCGTGCCCATCATCATCGTGTTCCTGGCCTTCCAGAAGTACTTCACGAAGGGCATCACGATGGGCGCTGTCAAGGGCTAAAAACGCAAAACGGGGTGTTATGGCGGGGCTCTCTCCCTCAGTCGCTGCGGCGACAGCCCCCTCGCAGAGGGAGAGAGCCTTGCCATTGCCCGAAGCCTACCCGTACAGAAAAGCCTTCCCCCTTGGGGGAAGGTGTCTGTGGCCCCGACCACAGACGGATGAGGGGCAGCCTGCCGGGGATTGCCCGCAAACGGGCCGTGTCAGCAGGCTCCGCCCTCATCGGTCACCTTCGGTGACAGCTCCCCCCCTTCGGGGGAAGCCTTTACATACAGTTTTACGAACAGGGAGTGTTTGTATATGAAAGACATCAACAAATATCGCGGCATTATTCCTGCCTTCTACGCCTGCTACGCACCGGACGGCTCTATCTCCACCGAGGGCGTCAAGGCACTGACCCGCCACCTGATCGCCAAGGGCGTCAAGGGCGTTTACGTCGGCGGCTCCTCCGGCGAGTGCATCTACCAGCACCCGGATGAGCGCAAGGCCGTGCTGGAGGCCGTCATGAGCGAGGCCAAGGGCAAGATCACCGTTATTGCCCACGTCGCCTGCAACAACACGGCGGACTCCGTCGAGCTGGCCGCCCATGCTGAAAAGTGCGGCGTTGACGCCATCGCGTCCATCCCGCCGATCTACTTCCACCTGCCCAACTACGCCATCGCGGACTACTGGAACGCCATGAGCGCCGCCGCGCCCAACACCGAGTTCATCATCTATAACATCCCGCAGCTGGCCGGTACCGCCCTGACGATGCCCCTGCTGAACGAGATGCTCAAGAACCCCAACGTCATCGCGGTCAAGAACTCCTCGATGCCCACCCAGGATATCCAGATGTTCAAGGATGCCGGCATTCAGGCGCGCGGTGCGGACGGCTTCGCCGTGTTCAACGGCCCCGATGAGCAGTTCGTCTCCGGCCGTGTCATGGGCGCGGACGGCGGCATCGGTGGCACCTACGCCGTCATGCCCGAGCTGTTCCTCAAGATGAACGAGCTGATCGAGAAGGGCGACATCCCCGCTGCCCGCGAGATCCAGTACAAGGCGGACCGCATCATCTACAAAATGTGCGAGGCCCACGGCAACCTGTACGCGGTCATGAAGGAGATCCTGCGCCGCATGTACGGTCTGGAGCTGGGCGGCGTGCGCGCCCCGCTGCCGGGCCTGATCCCCGAGGATGAGCCCATCGTGGCCGAGGCGCAGAAGATGATCGAGGACGCCGTCGCGGCCCTGTAAGAGGTGTGAAATGATCGTAGATTCGTTTGATTACATTGCCTGCTACAAGGGTCTGCACCCGAATCTGGATAAGGCCATCGACTGGCTGAACAGCCACACGCTGGACGCGCTGGAAAACGGCAAGACCATCATTGACGGCGAGAACGTCTTTGTCAACGTGATGGACGCCGACCTGCGCGATGCCGACGGCGCTGCGTTCGAGTACCACCGCCGCTATGCCGACCTGCAGATCGACCTGACCGGCAGCGAGCATCTGGGCTGGGCGTCCGAGGGCACGGAGCAGGGCGAGTTTGACGAGGAAAACGACTTCGGTCTGCGGACCGGCCCCGAGCACTGCGGCATGACGCTGGGTGGGGGACGCTTTGCCGTGTTCTTCCCCGGTGAGCTGCACAAGCCCAGCTGCAAGACCCCCGGCTGCGACCACGTAAGAAAAGCCGTGGTCAAGATTTTGATGAAATAATTTGCATTCCCCAAGCCTTCCCCCTTGGGGGAAGGTGGCCCCGCAGGGCCGGATGAGGGGTAAGCTATCGATGGTTGCCCGTAAACGGGTTGCCGCCGTAAGCTCCGCCCTCATCAGTCACCTTCGGTGACAGCTTCCCCCGAGGGGGAAGCCTTTTTGCGTTCCCATTTGCAGGGGCGGATGACGAGCATCGACCCCTGCGACCTCACAAAAAAGGAGTCTTTCTCATGACCCACGAACAAATCTTCAACCAGATCCAAGGCGGCCTTATCGTCTCCTGCCAGGCGCTGGAGCACGAGCCGCTGTACACGAAAGAGGGCGGCGTCATGCCGCTGATGGCCAAGGCGGCGGCACAGTCCGGCGCTGTCGGCATCCGCGCCAATACGGTGCGCGACATCACCCAGATCAAGCAGGTCGTGGACCTGCCGGTCATCGGCATCATCAAAAAGGATTACCCCGGCACGCCGATGTACATCACCGTCACGATGCAGGAGGTTGACGAGCTCGTCGCCTGCGGCGTGGACATTCTGGCCGTGCAGGGCACCGGCGCCCTGCGCCCCAACGGGCAGACGAGCGCCGAGTTCATCCGCGCCATCAAGGAGAAATACCCCGACCAGCTCGTTATGGCCGACTGCGACAACATTGAGAACGCGCTGGCCTGCGCGGGGGCCGGTGCGGACTTTGTCGGCACGACGATGCGCGGCTACACGCCTGAGACGACGGGCATCAACGATGTGGACTTCGGCTTTATCGCCCAGCTCGCGCGGGAGTGCCCGGCCAAGGTCATCGCCGAGGGCCACATCCACACGCCGGAGCAGGCCGTGCAGGCGCTCTACGCTGGTGCGTTCGCCCTCGTCGTCGGCGGTGCCATCACCCGCCCGGCGGAGATCACGGCCCGCTACACCGCGGCCATCAACAACCACAAATAAGCAGGTGCGCTATGAGTAAAACCTATCTGGGCGTTGACATCGGCGGCACGGCGGTCAAGCTGGGGCTCGTCGATGAGAACGGCAGGGTGCTGCGCCGCGCCGAGCGCAGCGTCAGCTTTGACGGCTACAAAACGCCGATCCTGGATACCGTGCAGGCGGCCATCCACGAATTTCTGACCGCGGACGCGCCGAGGCTCGAGGGCATCGCTGTGTCCGCCACGGGCCAGATCGACAGCCGCCGCGGCGTGGTCGCGGGGACCTGCGGCAATTTCCCCGGTTGGATCGGCGTGGATATCAAAGGCACGCTGGAACGCGATTTTGGCCTGCCGGTCACCGTCGCCAACGACGCCAACTGCATGGTACTGGGCGAAGTCTGGGTCGGCGCGGCCAAGGGGTACACCGATGTGATCGGTGTCACCTTAGGCACCGGCGTGGGCGGCGGCATCATCACCGGCGGCCGTTTGTTGGAGGGTGCGCGGGGCCTTGGCGGTGAGCTGGGACATTTCCGCCTGCACGCGCTGGACGGCGTGGCCTGCACCTGCGGTGCCATCGGCTGCTATGAGCGGTACGCCGCCACGACGGCGCTGGTGCGTGGTGCCCAAAAGATGGGCCTGGACGCCCCCGACGGCCGCGCGATCTTTGAGGCAGCCGCCGCAGGTAACGCCCGCACGCTGGCTGTGCTGAACGACTGGATCAGCGAGATTGCGCAGGGCCTGGCCGGGCTGGTACACATCTTCAACCCGCAGCTGATTTTGATTGGCGGCGGTGTCAGCGCCCAGCAGGAGCTTTTGATCGATCCGCTGGCCGCGCAGGTGTGCAAGTCGGTCATGCCCGCTTTCGCGGAGGGGCTGGAAATCAAAGCCGCCGCCCTCCAAAACGACGCCGGTCTGGTCGGTGCCGTGTATTATTTCCGGGAAAATCAATAACCACAACATCACCCCGGGCACATTGCCGAATCCGGCGTGTGTTCCTGGGGTGTTTTTCGTCATTTTGACGGCTATGCACTTTTAGTCTTTTTAGCATTTAAATTGCCTGTGCATAAACACAAATTTGCTTATTTAGTCCCTTTTAGCATCTAATTTCTTTAAAACCTCTTGCCGCACACATCATCTTGTGCTATAATACTGCCATGATGAACACAACATTACCACAATCGAATACCGCCCCCGTCTGCACGACGCTGGGGTCCGGGGTGTGGCTGGCGTTCCG
>OLPZ01000777.1_pt1 | contig 23633 bp, 15 predicted proteins | sample 1672711 | NCBI WGS metagenome assembly OLPZ01 (sample SAMEA3136716, study PRJEB25190) | human gut metagenome
TGTACATGTTTGTGGGCGTCACGTTTTTGAGCATCGGCTACCAGGCCATGAAGGCAATCGCAACGTTCTTGGTCACCTGGTACAACTACTTTAGCCGTCGCTTATTCCTCGAGGGCGCACAGTCGTAGTTTGTTCGACATTTGCTTGAAGGTATAACCGGTTGGAGCTCTCGTTCCAACCGGTTTTTTGTTTGCCGAGAGAGCCGGCGACCCAGTCCTCTACGCATGAAAAACGGGCGGCTCGGATGTTTGTCCGAACCGCCCGTTTGGCGCGTTATGTCGAGGCATTTAGCCCGTTACGTAATACCAAACGACGTTGGCGCCATTGGGGAGAACGTAGTTACTGCAGGCCGTCATGGGCGTTGTGCCGTTAACGGAGTACATCCAGCCACTCTTGCCGCCGTGCTCCTTCTCGGCCAGACCGCCAATAGCGGCGACATAGGTACCATACGACGAAGGGCGCGCATTGATAGAAAGTCCCAACGCACACAGCGCGTCGTAAGGGGTTGCGCCCTCGTTAAAGGTAAAGGTACCACTAGAAGACACAGGATTGCCCACAGCGCTCGATGTGACCGAAACCGTTACCGTGACGTAGCCAGGCTGCCGCGAGCTGCTCTGATTGCCCGCAGAGGCGCCGCCACTGTTGGATGCAGACCCACCGCCGGACGCCGAGCCGCTGCCCGAAGAAGAGCTCGATCCACCGGCGGATTCGGAGCCCTGCCCGGCAGACGCGTTGCTGGACTTCTTGCCGCCCTTGCCTTCGGTCTTCTTCTCCTTCGAATCCTTTTTTGAGTCCTTGTCCGAAGATTCTGAATCGTCCTTGGACTCAGATTCATCCGAGTCCTTGGACTCGGAGTCCACAACGTCGGAAGACGAGGAGCCCGCTGCCTCCGTCTTGCGAGAGGCGGTAGAGCCAGAGTCGGCAACGCTCTTCCCCATCACAGCCTGAGCGATCCAATCGATGGACCATGCACCGCTGGAAGAAGGCCGGATAAAGCCTAGCGACACAACGATCAAAACGACGCAAACGGCCGTCAGGGCGCCAGCAAGCGCCTTGCGCCGAGGGGCGGACGCCGCCGAAGCGGCGTCCTTTTGCTTTGCATCGTCAAGCTGGATGAACGACGAGTCGGGCTGCTTGGACTCGGCGTCCTGAGGCTTATTGGACACAGCCCTCACCTACCGACGCTTGGTAAACACGAATACGCCGATGACGGCAAGACCGATCACGCCGGCCGCAACACCAACGACGGCAAGCGAATTGAAGCCGGACTGCTGCACAGGAGCCTCAGCGGACTTCTTAGCGGTAGTCGCGGCAGCCGAGCCCGTATCGGACTTCTTGTCCTTCTTGTCGGACTTATCGGAATCCTTCTTGGAATCCTTATCGTCCTTGGTCTCGGTCGTGGTGGTCGTTGAGACCGGCTTCTGTCCAGGCGAAACGGCACCGCCGCCCTGCTTGCCACTCGTTCCGTTACCGGAGCCGGCGCCATTGCCAGAGCCGCCCGTGTTGCCATTGGAGCCACCGTTACCGCCAGGGGTAACGGCATTCTTGACCCACTTGGCATATAGCGTCATATCAGCCGTCACCGCAGCACTAAAGTTATATGCCTTGGTGCAGGCAGCATCCGTGTACCAGCCACCAAAGGTATAGCCTTCGCGCGTCGGGTCGGCAGGCTTGGCAACGGTCGAGCCGGAAGCAGGCGTCTGATCGACAGTCGCAGAGCCGCCCTGAGCATCAAACTTAACGCGATGGGCCTGGGACTTCACGCAGAACAAGTGTCCGGAATCGTTGGTGTAATACAGGTTACCGAACTCGTCGCACATCACCGAAGCCATGCAATAGTTGGCATATCCAGAACCGGGGACAAACACCTCAGTCGCCTCGGCATCGCCCAGCCTGTACATGTACACGCCGCCGCCCGAAGTGTAGTTGGGCCAGTTACCCTTGGCGCCGTTCAGGGTGAAGTACACATATGTTTCGCCGTTGCGGGTCGAAACGAGCGGCGTGCTCTTCGATTCGAAGCCGAGCTCTTCGCCATCGGCTTTCGCAATCTGCTTCACGCTCATATCGGAAAGATCGATGATCGAAAGCAGGCCCTTAGCCTTCCAATTGTTCGCAGTCGCACCGCAAATATAGGCATATTTGCCGCTAAACACAGGCGTTGAAGTCGAGTATGCGGCAAACTGAACTGCCGAGTCCTCAGTAATGGAACCATCGGAACCAATGATCAGCTTGTGCAACGTACCATCGTCGCGCGTGACCGCATATACATAGCCGTCATGAAGAACGAGTGCCGAACGAATATTGCCGCCAGACAGTTTAATCGAACCAACAAGCTTTGACAGATCGGCAGAGTACACGCGCACCTGGCCGAAATCTCCGCCGACAACGTAGTAGCCATTGACCATCAGGCCGCCAGACCAGTAGTAACCTCCGTCCGCGACGGAGGCGCTACCGGCGATGGCGCCCGTGTGAATATTGATGCGCCTGACCGTACCGTTTTGCACGTCATTGTCAGAACAATAATCAAGGGTATTGATATAGACGTAATCGCCGTCAACGGTCAACGAAGACAGGTTCTGGTTCGTAAACGCATCGGAATACCAAAGCGTCTCAAACGTTTTCGCCGAAACAGCCTGCAGATAGCCACCGGAAAGCGGAATCAGGATGATACCCTGAGCAATAACGGGACGGCAGGTGCTATCCATGGAAGAGCCAAGTTCAAGCGATCGCACGACGGAACCCGTCTCGGGATCAACCTCGTTGAGGACCGCATTCCACGTCTTTCCATTCCACACCGAAGCGCCCGTGACAAGGTACACCTTTCCGTTCGCGACAATGGGGTCAGACGCAGAGGCGCTTGCGCCTGCCTTCTGCTGTTCTTCGGTTAAAAGGTTGAGCGCCCAGGAAGGCATATCGGTCTTTGTCGTAGGCGTAAGGGCATCCGTTGCGGATCCCGAGCCACCGTTCGCAAAGCCATTCCATGCCGTATCGACATCGGGATGCTCAGCCCCAGGATTGGTGGCAGGCGCCGACGAAGGCTTCTGTATGCCATCGCCCTTAACGTAACGGAACTCGACGCAATCGCCGTTCTTAAGGCAATAGCTCGAGGCGCCGAAGTTCGCAAACCCATTGTTTACGTAAAACGACCAGAAGCTGTACGGCGCGGCGCTCGTTGTGCCCAGCACGCGGCCATCGGGCATCGTCGCACTCGTAAGACCCAAGGCGTTTGCCTCAAGGTTCGTACAACCGGCAGCCGTCATAAGCTGCTCGAGCACCGACTCGGCCGTCGTGTCATCGTCGGCGGGAAGCGTAAGCTCGGTCAAGGGCACCACCGATTGCTCGGTGTAGTTGCCGTCGGCATCACTTGCGGAAACGCCCGTGACCTTGGCCGTTACCGTAATGGTCTTGCCCTCGTTCGGGTTGTCGAGCCCCGTCGTTCCCTTGACGTTTACCGTCGCAGAAACATCCAAGCCGGCAAGCACCGCGTAGTCCGAATTATCGGGATAGCGCTCGGCATAACGGGCAAAACGCTCACTCTTCAGACGGCCGCTAATCGTGACTTTTGTGTTGTATTCGGGCCGAGTGAGGATAAGGTTCTCATGCGCGATAACCCTCGGTTTGCTCGACTTGAGCAAACGATAGGTGTTCTCCGTGCCACCGGGGAGCTCACTAAACACGAAGCCGTAATGTCCCGAAGCCTCTTCGGTGGAATAGCACCAGTTAACGCCGGTTCCTTGACCATACACCTTAAGCGGCGCATGCAGGTTTCCCGTTACATTGGAGGCATCCTGGCCGTCAAGAATGCCCTGAGAGAAAGTTGACTTTGCAAGGCTCAGGTGGAACAACTCGGCTTTGAGCTCGTCCTGATTCTGCGGAGAAATCGCAAAGTCGAGGGTCCTGCTTGCCGTGACTTCGGCGTTGGACTTATCGGTCACCGTAAGGGTGACCTTGGTCTTCGCTGCCTCGGCGCCAGGCAGCGGCTGATAGACCGTACCCTTGTAACCGTTAAACGTGATGTCATCGGTGCTGGCGGAGTACTCGACCTTGTAGTATTTGCCGTCGATATTGAGCGTGCTCGTGCGCGGCATCTGCAGATCGGCGGTCAGGCCATCCTTGTTGGCAGGCGTTTTGGTGCCGTAGTACTTGATATTGTCGTAGGTAAAGGCCGCATCGACCTTTGCCTGCAGGTCGGCCTTGTCGGATGCAACCTTATCGGGGTCGCCCTTGACAGTAACGGCATGCGTGGCCCCACCGGTCACCTTGACATCGGAGACGTTCGGCAACACCGAGACTTTGGCGGTCAGCGTGACCTCGCGGTCGCTCGACTTGCGCGCGACCTTGCCCGTGTAGTCGTCCCGGCCGTTGCCCGAAACAAACAGGGCATCGGTATCGGAGCTCGTCCACTCGACGGAGAACTTCTTGTTGGCGCCCGCCCTGTAAGGCAGCGTCAGATTCTGGGTAACGCTCTCGGCGGTATCGCCCGTGGCATAGCCGATGGAAAGCTGCTCGGCGGCGTTGTCGAGCAGGTCCTGAAGCTTGCCTTCGTTCCAAGCGATTTCAACAGTTTTAGTCGGCTTGTATTCAACCGACTTGCCATCACGCGAGAGCTCGAACGTAACGCTCGCGCGACGCAGCTGGTCAATGCTGTAGCCGCTAGACGCGTTGGGATCGAGATAGAAGAACGTGACATCGCCGTTAGTCTTATCGTACGTAGAGGAGATGCCGACCTCAGCACCCTCATACGAAGAGCTGAAGCTGGCGGTCTTAGTCTTAACGTCGATATCATCAAAGCCGAGCTGCTTGAGCTGAGCCTTCAACGCGTCGTTGACGTTACCGCCATCAGCACTGTAGGCGACGCTTATCAGCGCGTTTTTATCGCTGAGCTTCTGAACAGCAGCCTCGAGCGAACCGGCCTTGATGACCTTGTTGGCCGAGACGACCTCGACCTTGGAAGAGCCACTCGCAGCAACAGCCTTAAGGTACTTGTTACCGGCCGTATCGGGAACCTGGATCTTGGCACCCGTTACTTCGAGCTTGGTCCAAGCATCATCCGCGGCATCCTTAGAGTCGGCGGCGTACCAAGAAATGTCGGCGTTACCGACAGAGAGTTTGACGCCGTTGGTGGTCGAGCCGTCGACACGCTTGGCGTATACATCAGCGGAGACGCTATCGCCCGCGACAAGGTTGGTCGACTTGCTCTGGAGCTGAGGCGTGCTCACGACGCGTAGCAGGTTATACTCCCCCGCCGGCAGCACCGTGTCCCTAGAGGTCCACGTAACGGTGTTGTCGAGCGCCGAGGCCTCGAGCTTGAGGGACTTGCCCACAAGCGCATCGGTGATAGTCAGCGCACCGGTGGAGGCGTCAAGGTTATCGGTGACCTTGGCCCAATTAGCGTCATCGGCGCCCTTGGCATACCAGGTGACGGTCAGCTTGGCGTCCTCGGGCAGGGCCGAATCGAACAAGCTCGAGGAACCGGGGATACGGACCTTGGGCGTCAGCGTCGTGCCCACATTGAGCGTGGTGCTCGTGGTCTCAGCGGGCTCAACGGACTTGAGCGTGTACTGGCCGGCAAGCGTCACGGGACCCATGGGGTCAACCGAGGTGGTGCTGCCGTAGTACTTCTTCTGTGTGCTCTTAACGGAGTTTTCACTCGTGGCGATCACGCGGATGTACTTGCCCACCATATCGGCCGCAACCGTATAGGTGGCAGAGTCGGCGGCACCGTCGATATTCTTGAACGCGGCGTCGGACGTCGACTTGGCGTCGGCGTACTGCCACTGATAGTGAACGGTATCGGTAGATCCAACGTTCGTGTAAGAGTTGCCCTTGGTCGCCTTAGCCGTGAGCACGTTGCCCACATGCACGGCCCCAGTAGAAGAAGCGCCCTCGACCGTAACGCCGTACAGCTCGACCGCGCCGGCCTCTGAAACAGGACCAACGGCAACGTAAGGAGTAGTCTCGCCAGAAGCGCTCGTAGCTTTGGCAACGAGGTATTTGCCAAACAGGTCAGCCGTAACCGTAAAAGTACGACTCGTTGCCCCAGTGATTTTATTGGTGCAAGCGCTAACGGAACTCGAGTCGCCGTAGTACCACTGCCAGGAAACGCGAGGATCCGCGGAGACGTCCGTTGTACCCGACTTTGCCGTTGCAGAAATCACATCTCCGGCGTAAACCTTACCGCTCTTATCGAGGGTGACGCTCGAAACGCTAACGCTATCGGCGGCGGTGACCAGAGTCGTCCCGCGATTAGCATATGAGTCGCCACCCGCTTTAGGTGTCACCACGCAACGGACAGACTTACCGGCATACTCGGCAAGCTTTAGGGTCTGCTCAGTAGCGCCGAGAATATCGGTGTAATCCGAGTCTTTCCTGCTCTGTTTAGGACCCTCTTGCCACTGATAACTGAGATCGGATGAATCAATTTCGGTCCTAGCCCCATTAACTTTTTGAAAGGCATGGACCAAAATCGTATCCGACGTAGTGTAACCGGCATAAGACTGCTTGCCGGTCGATAGGTTCTCGAACGTTAGAGAGAAAATCGTAAGTGCGTCATCGCTCTGTACCGCGACGGCGCTGCTCCCCGCTGCGCTCTGGACAGCACTCGGCTGCGGTGCGCTCGACTGCTCGGAGGTCGCAACGGTACCGGAAGACGCGGCGGCATCCGTACCGGCAGCATCGGCGTCACCCTCGCCGGCAGCCTGCTCCTCCGCCGACTTCGTCTCCGCAGTCTGCGTCACGGCCTCGGCGATGCCCTCGGCGCCCTCGGCCCAAAGTTGCGCCGGCGTGGTGCCAAAAGCCATGGCAAAAGCCAGGAACGCCACCAGACCGCGCTTGGCTACGCCACGGGCAATCGCTCCATGACGACGCCACGAGGCGCGCTGGCACTCGTCCTCAAACATATCCATTTGTCTCCTACTGTCTGCACTTGGAGCATTGCCCAGCGGCTGCCCCACATCATTGCGCATATTGCGCCCGAGTACCCCCATCGGGGTCCCCCTTCCCTCCAGAGCCCAACGCGTACCGGCGGCATGCGCCGCGGCCACGTACAAGATGGGAGGCGATCCGACTTAACCTTACCGACCCGGGCGCGTCGTCCGATCTGCGACGCGACCATCCCGGGCCAAGAGGAATTACGGTTACTGGTACAGCCGGGGACTTGCACCCCGATTCTCCCAAACGCGCAGGAAAACCGCGCATTCGTGCGTCTCCGCACCACCATCTAGGCCATCGATTATTACTGTCGATATGGTAGCACGCAAAAGGGCCCAGCACACAGGCGAAGCCCAAGGTAAAAGCTATGGTTTGCGATAGGAGAATGCGGTGACGGTCACGGCCTCTAGTGCTTGCCACCGTGGCTGTTGCGCCAGATCTCGCGGCCCAGCATCAGCGCCAGCACCAGCGCGCTCACGTAGCCCATAAAGCCAATGACCGGGATACCGAACACAACCGGCTCGATGCGCGCGTAGTACACCACCGACGAACCGATAAACAGACCGGCGATCACAATTGCCATCGACATGCGGTCGATAATTCCGCCCAGCTGTCGCAGTGCCTTATCGCTGCTCATGATCTGCGTGTTCACCTTAAGCTGGCCGCGCGTAAGCATGCGCGAAGCCAAGCCCAGATACTCGGCCGCCTCGAGCGAGCCTTTTGCCGCGCGATAGCTGCTCGCGGCAAGATCGCGCCCCATTTCGCGGACGCGCGCATAGGTGCTCTTCTCGTTTTTGATGTGCGTCTGGATGATCTGGATCATGTTGACGTTGGGCATGTACTCGGTCAGCAGACCCTCGAGCGTCACCATGCCGCGGGCGAACATCGTCACCACGCTCGGCAGCTCAACGTCGTTTTTGCGCGCCAGGTTTAGCAGCGAGGTCAAAAACTCGCCGATATCCAGGTCCTTAAGGTCGAGACCCGCAAAGTCGGCGACGATAAAGTCCAAGTCGGACAAAAAGGCCGAATGGTCGAGCTCGGCCGAGTCGCCGCGCGTCACGGCAAAGCGCATGAGCGAATCCTTGAGCTTGGGCACGTCGCCCTCGGCCACGGCAAAAATCATATCCTTGACGATACCGCGGTCGTGACTCGACATGCGCCCGACCATGCCCAGGTCGATAAAGTAGACGATGCCGTCCTTGAGGATGATGTTTCCCGCATGCGGGTCGGCATGGAAAAAGCCGTCGTCGAGCACCTGCGTCGAATAGTCCTCGACAATCGCCGAGCCGATCTTTTCCAGGTCATAGCCCTCGGCCACCAGGCGCTCGGGATCGGCAATCGAGATGCCGTCGATGTAGTCCATGACCACCACGTGCTCGGTGCAAAAGTCCAGGTAGGACTTGGGGCACGACACGCCATGCACACTTTTGTGGAAGTCATAGAAATCGTTGAGGTTTTTGGCCTCGGCTAAAAAGTTGGTCTCCTCGCGAAACGAGGTCCACAGCTCTTCGACCACGCCGTGCAGGTCAACAAACTGGTCGGTGTTGACGAACTTGGAAACGATACGCACCACCGAGCGGATGATGTCGATGTCCTGCGCCATGACCTGCTGCGCGCCGGGGCGCTGTACCTTAACGGCCACGTCCTCGCCGGTCACCAAGCGGGCACGGTGCACCTGCGCGAGAGACGCGCTTCCGAGCGGGTTGGGGTCGATTGCATCGAACATCTGCCCCAGGCGCTGGCCGTACTCCTCTTCCAGACAGCGGAGCACTACCTCATACGGCACCGGCTCTACGTCGGAGCGCAGGCGGCGTAGCTCATCGCAAAACCGCTGCGGCAAGATCTCGGACCGGTTGGCCAAAATCTGCCCCATCTTGACAAACATGGGGCCGAGTTCTTCGAGCAGGCGGCGCAGGCGCACCGGCGTGAGATTATCCCATACGCGGTACTTTTTGATCAGGCGAACGATCTGTCCAATGCGCTCACGACGACCCGCCGGCGTGAGCTGGTATTCCTCGTCCGGCGCCATCGCGTCGGGCTCCTCGGGGACCATATCGACAGCGCGTGGCTTCTTGCGAGCGCCCGAGACGGCGGCATCGACCTCGTCGACAACCGCCGCCTCGTCACCCAAGGGATCTAGATTGTTGTAATCGGTGGTGGAATCTGCCATCTGCGCTGCTACTCGGCCTCTTCGGCGTCCCCTGCGTCGTCGGGCTCAACAGACTCGACGGGCACCGAGGTCACGTTGTCCTCGACCGAATCGACGATATCGCGCACATGGGCCAGGAAGGCCGTGCGCTCGGGGGCGGTCATTACGCGGACGCGGGCCAGGATGAGCTCGTCAAGCACGCGCTGTGCCGCAGTTTCGCCCTGCATGCCCAGGCGCTCGGTGAGGTCGGAGATGGTGCCACCCGCCTGCTCGAACATATCGGACACGCTGCGGGCGATATCGGGGGTGCCGGCATCCTTGCGGACCTGCTCGCCCTTGGTATTGAGGTCGTCGAGGACCTTCTTGCCGCCCTCGACGGCAACGGCAGCGGCGCCAAAGCCCACGTTGATGGCACCGTTAACAAGCTGATCGAGTTTCATAACCATGGTTGGCTCCAATCGTGAACAACTGCATTGGCCTTCTTGTACCCAAGATTGGGTGAACGACACAAAATCGTTTGTCGCCAAGATAGAAATCGAGCGGGGCAAAGCCTTTGACGGCGTTTGCCCCGCTCGTTCGCTGCAAGGTTATCTTTACCTTACGTTGTCGTTCATCGCGAAGGAGTTCTTCATGGCGCAGCTCGTGGTGTAGAGCACCTTGCCCAGCAGAGCATCGGTCTCCACGCGCACAAGCTCGGCAAAGGCCTCGTTGGCGCGGGCGAGCTCGGCAGACACCTCGGCCTCGGGCAGCGCGGCTACGACAGCGTCAACGTCGTGAATCTGCTTGTGGCCCATGCCGCCGACCTTCTCCTGATAATCCTCGACAGCGCGACCGCACTCATGGAAGCGAACATCGGCCAAGGCACCGATCAGGCGATTTGCCCAATAGAAATTCTCGGACGTCACACGAGCCTGCGTGTCGGCATAGTACTCGGGCATGGTCTCGACATTAGCGTACAGCGGTACGAGCGCATTAAACGAGTTGGAGCCAAACGCCATCCACTGCACGGCGCGATACGCCGGCTGTGCATAGGGGCGCAGCTGCAGCACGGCGAGCTGACTGTTGCGGTTGATGCCGATGGGACGATAGGCACCGCGCGTGGCGGGCGTGCCCTTGCTGCCGTAGCAGTCGTACTCCGTGCCCTGGTAGTGGCTCGAAAGCACGTACTTGATGTCCTCGATGGTCACCTTGCGCTCGGGCACGCGGCTCCAGGGGATGTCGTCGCTCTCGGGCGTGTAGTCGGCCTCGGGACCGTCCCACACATCGCTGGGGTTGAGGCAGCGCTGCATGTACCAGGCGCGCGGCGTGTTGTAGACGTGGTCGCTGTCGCTGTGCGAGCCAAAGGCCTCGCGCGGGTTAAAGACCGCAGCCGGGCCGTCGCCCTCGACGCCCAGCGTCAGGTCCAGATGCCACTCGGCCATCCAGGAGCGCAGGTCGGCGGAGCACATGTGGTCGACCTGGGCGCCCTCAGCGTCGTCCAGATCAAAGCTGTCGATACCAAGCTGGTTGGGCATGGTCACATAGGCGTCATCGGGCACGCGCTTGGCGATCCAGTGGTGGCCGCCGATGGTCTCGAGCCACCAGATCTCGTCAACGTCACTAAAGGCGATGCCGTTGTTCTCGTAGGTACCGTAGCGCTCGAGCAGATCGCCCAGGATACGCACGCCATCGCGGGCGGACTTGGCATACGGCAGCACCAGGGTCACCATGTCCTCCTCGCCCAAGCCGCCGGGCTGCGCCGGAACATAGCCGTCCTCGCCCTCGTTGCCCTTGGCGGGCACGTAGTCCACGAGCGGATCGGCGCCGCGGACGCGCTCGTTGGTGGTGAGCGTCTCGGTTGCGGACATGCCAACGTTGAGCTCGTTGAAACCGGCCTCGGCCCAAATGCCATGACCCGGGACAACGTCGGGGACGCTCGTGTAACGCATGGGATTATCGGGCAGCTCAACGGTAAGGTGGCTCAGGACGCTCGTGTAGACGCGCGGCTGCTCGTCGGGATGCACCACGCGCATGCGTTTGGGCTCAAACACCCCGTTGGACGAGTCCTCGTTGCGGGCGACCAGCGTCGACCCGTCATAGCTCGCGTTCTTACCAACCAAAATCGTTGTGCACGGCATGTGCATCCTCCTTGAGCGAAGAAATCAAACAGTACCAGTGTATCGCTTCGGCGCAAAAAGGGCGAAACCGCGACCCCTCGGGACCCCCTCGGGACCCTGCGTGCAAAAAACGCCAAATATGAGTACTGTCACCAATTTAGTAGTAGCAAATTTCCTTGTAACGAGTGCCAGAAATCCCCATTTGTCCAAAAGCAAGACAACGTTATTCCCCATAGGTTCAATAAAATGGGCTCCCTAGCGATAATTAATATCGCTAGGGAGCCCAAATCTCATAAAACATATGTAACTATCTTGGCAACAGTACTCATATTTGGCGTTTTTTTGCACAGCGGGTATATAACTAGCCCCTCAAACAGCCCAAAACGCCTATTTCGATGCGCGCTCCGCCGCCTCGATCACGTGCTTGGCGAGAATCGCGGTGGTCACAGCCCCCACGCCGCCCGGCACGGGAGTAATTGCGCCAACGACCGGTTCCGCAGCATCAAAATCGACGTCCCCGACCAGCTTGCCGGCAGCCTCGTCCCAATTAATGCCAACATCGATGATCGTCTGGCCCTCGCGAACCGCATCCGCGCCAATCGTGCGCGCGCGTCCAACGGCCGCAACCACAATATCAGCCGCACGGCACTCGGCAGCCAAGTCGCGCGTATGCGTATGGCACGTCGTCACCGTGGCATTGCGAGCCGTAAGCATGGCGGCAACGGGACGGCCAATCACGAGCGACCGACCGACGACCGCGACCTTGGCCCCATCCAGCTCAACGCCGTAATGGTCCAGCAACGCCAACACGGCCTCGGCCGTGCAGGGAGCAAAGCCCTCGCCTCGACCCGAAAGCGTGGTGAGCAGCGAGGCCGGCGTCATGGAGTCGACGTCCTTGGCGGGATCGAGTGCCGCGGCAACCGCATCCTCGTCAAGCCCAGCGGGCAACGGACGAAACATCAGGCAGCCATGAACAGCGGGGTCGGCATTGATGTCCTTAATAGCCGCCAACAGCTCGTCCTGCGAAACATCGGCGGGAAGCAAAACGCGGCGAGCCTCGATGCCAACCTTCTCGCAGCGCTTGAGGGCGCCGCGCTCGTAGGACAGGTCGTCTTCGCGCTCGCCCACACGAACGATGGCCAGCGTCGGCACGATGCCCTGTTCGCGCAGGGCGGCGCAGCGAGCAGCAAGCTCCTCGGTCAAAGCACGGGCAACGGGAGCACCCTTAAGCAGCTCTGCCATGGCTATCCCCTCTTCCTTGCGGCGTCGGCAGCACGGCGTGCCAGCGCATCGGCGCGCGGCAGCCACGTATCCAGCAGCTCATCGCACGCCGCCTCGAGTTCCTCGGCGCGCGCCCGGTCTTTCATAGACGTGGTGTTGGCAAAGAGCGTCAGGCTCGCGCCCTGCATGGCAGCGCGGCAGAATACGGCGCCGCACGCCACATCGGACAGCAGCTGGCGCGAACCTTTGTCGGCCATGTCCTCGAGCAGCGCCAGTGCGCGCCCACAGGCGTCCATGATCCGATACGGTGGCATGGCGGCCACGTGCAACGCGTCCTGAATCGCAGCCGGTCGAGCCGGGTCCTCGCGCGGAATACCGTATGCCGCAGACACCTGGCCGTACGCACGAACGTCCTCGGCGACCAGGTTCACAAGCTCCTGTGCCAACTCGTCTGCCTGGGCAAATGCACGCGTCAGATCGTCTGCGCGATCGACAAGCGCGGGATTAGTTGCCCCGTAGCGAGCGACCATCCCGCAAAGCGAGGCTCCCAGCGCGCCCACAAAGGCACTCGCGCTGCCGCCGCCGGGAACCGGCTCGCGCGCGGCAAGTGCCTCGGCAAAACCGCGACAGGTTTTGTCCATCATCTCTTGGCTCATGTGCATGCACCCTCAATGCTTGCCAAGCTAATCGGACAGTCGGCGCCGCCCGAACGCATCGTGTATTTCGTGGTGCCTAGTCTAGCCCATAAGAGCATTCGCGTCAGTGCGCCCAGTTATCGCTCTTTTCTATGGCGGGCGATAGACGCAACATCGCTGTGCCTATCGCCAAGCGGTCAATCCCGACCCCCTGTCAAGGTCAGTCTTGTGCCCGGTCCATTGGGCCATAGGCACGCCAAGTGCCATCGCGCAAACCACACCGGCAAAACAAATGCATCTTTGTTGCGCAATCCGATGCAACAAAGATGCAGGTATGCTGGATAAAAATGCAAGAGGCGCGAGAAAGATTGGCGCACCGATACAGGCGCGAAATAGGAGTTTAGTAAAATGTCAGAACGCTATAGTATTTATGCTGATTTTATACTTTTAGAGACAAAGGAGTTTCAGCATGAAGTCATTTTTGAAAATGGCCTCTCGTGCGGTCGCAGCGCTGTTTGCCGTTGCGCTCGTCACGTTGGGCGTAGCATCGCCTGCTTTTGCAGACGACGTCACCAGCACGGTTACCGGCACGGTCACCAGCACGATTACCAATAAAAACTCCGGTAAAACCTACACCGACCTTGCCACCGCCACCGCCGAGGCAAAGAGCGGTGAAACCATCCTGCTCGGTGAGGGCAACTACACCCTTTACAATTTGATCCCTGAAGGCAGCACTAAGGACAAAGACCTTACGTTCGAGGGCGCCGGTGCCGATAAGACATCGTGGCGCATTGGTCCCGAGACTCCCGATCCAACAAAACTCGGCACCGAGTACAATAGCGACTATTCGTTTAAAGACGCCGGCATCGTTACGTTCAAGAACATGACGCTGAATTCCGGCAAAGTCGACTACCTGGGCTTCTCCCACATCAAAGGACAGACCGTTGTTGACAATTGTGTCATTAACGGCAAGACCGACTTCTGGGGCTATCAGGGCGCTAAGTTCAAGGACACTACGTTCAACGCTCCAAATGGCGACTATGCCCTCTGGACGTACTGCTCGCCGGTCATGACGTTTGACACCTGCACCTTTAATGCCAGTGGCAAAGTCATCAATGTCTATACCGATTACAGCGCGGGCAAGCATAACATCACCGTTAACGTGAAAAATTGCACGTTCAACTCGGAAACCAACTGGTTATTCCACAAGCAAGCTTTGAACATCAACGACTCTAATATGGGGAACTTCAAGTACATCCTCAACATTACCGGTATCAATACGGTTAACTTTACCGGTGACTCTATTAAGGAAGCGCGTGACAAAAGTACCTGCTCGCAGCTCTTTGGCTTTGCTGACAGGCCGAGATACAACACCGGCCGCACCGATGTCAACATTGACGGCAAGCTCGTGTGGTCCATCGGCGAGAAGAGCGTCGGCGAGGAGGGCGCCGGCGAAAAGAAAACCCACTCCTACACCGACGGCGAGCGTGACCAGGCCTACGCTGCCACCTACACCGACTGGACCTCTGATGGCGCCGGCATCTGGACCCGCAAGGTGACCAAGACCTGCAACTACTGTGGTTACACGGAGGGCCCGACCGAGGAGAAGGCCTACGATCTCTCCTACGACCTGAACGGTTCCGAGGATGAGCAGACTGCCAATTTCGATACCGTTAAGTGCGTCCCCGAAGCCAAGGTTACGGCCGAACAGCCGGTGCGCAAGGGCTACTCCTTCGTGGGTTGGAACACCGCAAAGGACGGCTCCGGCACAAGCTATGCCGCGGGCGATACGGTTAAGCTTTCCGAGCTTTCCGCTCCTGTGACGCTCTACGCCCAGTGGAAGAAGGACGAGCCCGCGCCCAAGCCTTCCGACAACAAGCCTTCCGACAACAAGCCTGCCGGCAAGCCCGCCAAAAAGACCAAGGCCAACAAGCAGGCTCTGCCCAGCACGGGTGACGCCTCCGCCAACATCGTCGCTGCTATGGGCATCATGGCAATCGCCTGCTTTGTCGCTAGCGCTGTCGTGTCTAAGATTCGCAAGTAATTTCAACTTCGAAACACGCCGCAGCAACTTGTTGCAACGCAAAGGGGTCCGCACCGCAAAAGGTGCGGACCCCTTTTTTGCACAAAAAGCTGTGGCAAGGCACCCACGATGACTAACCGGATGCGTCCGTCGTCAAGATTCGCAGCCCCCGGCTACGCTCCGCCCTACCGCACCAAACATGAGACCAGTGGAAGGACGGCAAGGCCGGCCCTCCCCTCTTTTGCGCCCGGACATATTGCCACTTAACGGCGCAAATCCGGCCCTCAGAATGGGACACATGGCCCACCCTCACGAGTCACTCGCGCGTACAGTAAAGACAGGTAATCCATGGGCGATTACAGATCGAGGAGTACACGACCATGAAAAAGAAGGCCTTAGCGATTCTCACCCTCTGCATCAGTCTCTTTGCCGCGGTTACCCTGGTGGGTTGTGGCGGAAGCGGCGGCGCTACCGGCAGTGGCGGTGGCGGCGGCGCGGAAAAGCCAGCCGTGGATATGAGGACCGACTTCATTTGGTTTAAGGTCGAGGTCCCCGAGGGCGTCGAGATCACCGACGTCGCAGGCGACACTGCCGACAGGGCCCAGTTTAAGTTCACCGAGAGCGAGCACGCCAGCGATCGCTTCATCCCCGTCTTCGACTCTGACAAGAACGCCGACGAGCTGTTCGACTACGAGGCCAAGTGGAAGACCGACTTTGAGTGGACCGAGAATGATCCCGTCAAGTACAACGGCAAGACCTGGCGCAACGCTTCCTACACGCACACGGGCGGCGTAACGACCGAGTACTTCACCGACGTTGACGGTGGCAGCGTGTATGTGCGCATCGACAACGTCGAAGAGCACAAGGACGCCGTCGAGACCATGATGAAGTCCCTGGAATTTGCCGACGACATCGCCAAGGCAAAGACCGAGGCCATGGACGTTAAGCTGGAGGATATCGAGATCAAGCGCTAAAGCTCCAACGGCATGCAGCAGCGCCGTTTTAGCTCAGCCGGGATGCAAGGTGCGACTCCTTGCATCCCGGTTTTTTGTGTTCGAAAGCGCCCGGTCACATCACCATTTTGAGCACGTTGACGAATTCCTGGGCCCGGGAGCGGCTGCTGAGGCTGAAGGTGCAGACGGTCAACAGCCGGTTACTGCGCCTCTGTTGTCCCTGGCGTTTCATTCTAGTAGCCACGAGGCCCTTTCGCGAAGACCTCCGACGACGTCGCAGTTTCTGTCCCCGCCGGGCTTTATGATAATCGCCATTAGCCAGCCATTAGCTATTAAGCAGCATCCCTCAAGAGGAAAGTGGGAGATACGAATGGGCACACCAAAACCGTCTTTGCGCGACTGCGTCTATGGGCTTGCCGTCGGCGACGCGCTGGGCGTTCCTTACGAGTTCAGGCCCCGCGGAACGTTCGAATGCACCGACATGATCGGCTACGGCACGCATGGGCAGCCCGCCGGCACCTGGAGCGACGACACATCTATGACGCTTGCTACCTGCGACTCCATCAGAGAGCTCGGCCGCATTGACACCGAGGACATGCGCGACAAATTCGTGAGCTGGATCACCAACGACGAGTACACGATTGATGGCGTCTTCGACTACGGAGGAACGACCGCCCGCGCACTTCGCTCCGGCAAGGGCGGCTCCGGCGAGCGCGACAACGGCAACGGCTCGCTCATGCGCATCGCTCCCCTGGCGTTCACCGATGCGACAGACGAAGAGGTCAGCAAGGTCTCAGCAATTACGCACGCTCACAGAACGTCAACCGACGCATGCGTCATATTTGTCGAGCTGATGAGAGACGTGCTGAACGGCGCACTCCCCTCGTGGGCACCCCATCTGAAAGGCGTGCCCGAGCAGGAAATCAGATCAGGTGGCTTCGTGCGCGACACGCTTAAAGCCGCTACCTGGTGCTTTGTGAACACCAACAACTACGAAGAATGTGTGCTTGCCGCCGTCAACCTGGGCGACGACACCGACACCACCGCAGCCGTCGCAGGTGCGCTCGCAGGCACGGCATACGGCATCGACGCAATTCCTCAGGAATGGATCGACACCCTGCGCGGAAAAGAGCTGATTGAGAACTGCTTGTTTTAGGACGCCATTCAAGAAATAAGGCAGGAGGCATCGTGGAGAGGAAGATCGCGAATATCGATAAGTTCCAAATGGACGAAAACGGGATTCCGCTATTTCCAGCAGGACTGAAGGAAGAAGCCAACCTCTATGTCCTCCCGACGGGCGTTACCTCCCATGCGGGCTCTACAGGACCGCAGACGGCGATTCGCTCATTTATGAGCCGTTCGAGCTCAGCACCTTCGGGCAGATGCTTGCTCAATTCAAAGAGAGCTAGAGGCCTGATTGCCCGTTAGATCGACACCGTTCCAAACCATGGGATGGATAGGATGTCTTCCACCGCGGCCTGTGAGGTAAAATCTTGACTGCCGCGGAATCCGCCTGCGGGCAACGCTCCGATCTCCGATTGGGGTGAAGCCTATGAACTTGTTTCTTGAAATCCTGCGCCTCTCGATGTATGTAACCGGCATTGCCCGGAACCTCTACTCGATCTGGCGGGAATATAAGCAGTAACGGATAGCGAAGGGAGTCATAGAAAAGGGTCGGTTGCAGCCGACCCTTTAAGACGATAGCACCTGCGTTGCCCGCGCTTCCAAAGTTGACCGACTGAGGAGCGGGTTCCGCGGCACAACCTGATTTTACCCAGTGGGAAGGCTCTTTTACAGCCGTTCCACCGTTTATTTACATCTGGCACCCTCAAACAATAGACGGCAGCCCGCGCTCCTGTGAACTGCCCCATATCCCTAGCTTTCAGGTTAAGGCACCAATCGGCACTACTCCCCTACTTCCCAAATAGCGCACCCAGCAGGCCGCGGCGTTTGGGCTTTTCCTCTCGGTAGGAGCCCTCGGCAACCGCTGCCACCTGACGCGGCTGCTCGCCGCCTCCACGGCGCACGATCTGGTACAGGAACGGCGACTTAACGTATTTGACCTCGATGGGCGTGGCATGCACGGTGCTTTCACCGGACAGATGCAGGCTCGGGTTGAGCGGCGCCACCACATGCGTCTCGCGCTTGTCGCTAAACACCACCGCGGCCGCACGGCCCGTCTGGCCGTTTACGGCAATGCGTACCTGCTCGTCATCGCGGCTGTCCGACGCCGGACGATCGACAAAGTAGACCGGTACCATCACCAGGCCGTCCTTATGCTTGCGGGCCTTGCGCGCCCAGGTGCGAATGCTCTTTTTATTGAGCCCCAGTACCGCCTCGGCATCGTTACCGGCAATGTCGAGCGCCAGCTTATCAATGACCACCTGGTCCTTGGTGGAAGCATCGACGGAGACGACGCGGAAGTCGCCTTCCTGCATGGCCGGGTCAAACGGTCCAACCTTGGCGAAGTCCCACGGCTCCAGAATGCCCATAAGGCGAACGTCCAAGTAGTTTGCCCGCGGATACGCCCAGTCGAGCACCTCGTAGTACACCAGGATCTCCTTGCTCAGCCCCTTGCCCGGGAAGGACGCCATCATGCGCAGGTCCGCGAGCGCCATGGGGAAGTAGAAGAGCATCATGTCGTTTTGGATCGCGTCTTCCACGTCGTGCCCGGCAAAGGCGTCGGGGTACTGGCGCACCAGCTGCAGCGCGTTGGCACGTGCCTGTTGCGGCGTTATCTCGCAAGGAATACCCTGCTCAGGCACATACTCGGCACCAACGCCCATAGTCAGGCGCTTGCTAAAGGTACCGGGTTTGAGCAGGTCGGCTACGCCGATCTTATTACCGCAGGACGGGCACTCAAACACGCGCTGAGTGGACTCGCCTTCAAAGGATGCGCCGCAGAAGGGGCAGGGAATGCTCACGTGCGTAGCTTCTTGGAACTCCTGAGCCGTGCCGCGGTCCTCCCACAGTAGATGCTCCAGAACCGACTGATTGCGCCAGTACGAATTAAAGAAATACCAGTCGGGGTCCACCGGGCGCTCAAGCTGCGACACGTGGGTGAGCTTAAGCAGTCCATCGACAACCGTCAGCGGCGCATGGCGAATGCCCAGGGCGCTCTTGGGCTCCCCCGCATCGGCCTGCCACGGAACGACCGTGCCGCAATAGGCGCATTCAAAGCTGCGTTTAGCCTGGTGTGAGTACATAGGGCCGCCGCAGTTTTGGCATTTAATGGCAAACATCTCGTCCATGGATACGTCCTCCTTTGCGCAGGGGCTGTCGACATTAAGTATGTCGGGCAGGCAGGCACATGCCCATACCCATGTGGCCCAAAATGGAGCACCCGGTCGGACAAGAAGCCCTGCCGTTAGCTCCAGCAGCCCATTGCTGCATTTTCTGAGCATCGGTGCACGGTGCGCCCATGCGAGCCGCGCCATCCCTCTAAACGAGGATGCGGGGAGATACGCCATGCTATTTGCAAATCGGCTGGTACATACGCTTATTCCCGGCAGCGAACGCGAGCCGGTCGATACAACTTGTCGCTCCAACCAATAAAGTCCCAAGCCGTCTTGGCGACCGGACCTTATTCGCTACTTACGGGCATCTCCAACGTAGCGCTTAAACTTGCGAATCTGGTTCATGTTTGTGATCCATCCCCAGAGCCTGTGCTCAAGCGTGTCCGCTTTACACAGAACGGGCGACTCATCCGCCTTGTCCGAAAGCGCATAGTCCTTATCGGCACAAGAAGCGGCATAGCGCTTGATGACGGCATCGGGAACCATCTTGAACGTAAATGCGCGCGACGCATGGGAGGGCTCGCCCTGGGTACCATACGTTGCCATCGGCTTCGTGCCAAGGCATGCGGGGGCAATCCAGTGATCGACCATAACGCGCGGCAGATCGATACCCGCGAGCGAAAGGTACCACGAGTTGCGCCCCAGGCGGGCATTGACCTCAAGGAAACGATACGAGCCGTCACGAGAGTCGTGCATAACGTCAAAGTTGGCAAATCCCGTATAGTTGACCTTCTCGAGGAAGCGCTTCGCATCGTTCAGAAGATTGACCTTCCATGCGGGCATCTCCGTATCGCCCACGATCACGACCGGGTTGCCGATGGCGGAGGGTGCGTGGTCCTGCAGCAGCACGTGACCCAGGACAGAGAACTCAACCTTGCCCTTCCAGGCAAAACAGGTAATGGAATAGAGCGACTCATCGAATCCGGGAATCATATCCTGAACCAGCAGGTCTTTGTCGTAGCACGAAGGGCGAAGCGCCGAGTAGACGCGGGCGAGTTCCTCCGCGGAGTCAACCGTCATGACCTTTGCCTTACCGTCAAACTCGACATAATGCCAGGCAGCAGAATTCGAAGGTTTGGCAATGACTGGGAAGCTAAATGGGCAGGCATACGGGTCAACGGCCTCGACCGACTCATCGCAAGGCATGGCATAGGTACCTGGATGGGCGATGCCCAGCTCGTCGCAAATGCCCTGGAAGATACCTTTTTGCGTAATGGAATCAAACGTGTCATAGTCGCAGTACGGCGTGGTAAAGCCCCAAGAGCGCAGCAGCTCCGCATTGCGAGCAAACGTGCGGGCATACCAGTCGCCCGTACCCAAAACGTGAAGCATCGGGTCACAGGGCGCAACGGCATCCGAGACGGCCTTGAGGGCGCCGAGCAGCGTGGGCTCGTCATCGGTGCCGTGAACATACATGATCTCGGCGAATTTGGTCGTCGTCACGATCTTGACGTTCTCCGCAATTAGAACAAGCGGCCTCACGCCATAGGACTCAAAAAACATGCGGCTCATCGAGTAGATAAACAGGTCGCCGCCAACAAGTACGGGAGCAAGCGGACGCGCGAACGTCTCGCCCGTCGCGAACGACGCCGCCCCCACGTTGCCCTTGCACCAGCTGCGGAGCTTGCCAATCTGATCATCGGTCAGCTCGTATCCGTTGATTTCAGGCGTAACGCTCGTCGCCATAGCTCCCCTTCCAATTAATCCGCGGCGCACGGTTTGCACATGCGGCACGGCTGTAGTCATAACTAGTGCAAATGGTAGCGCAGAAACACATTCCGCCCATCGACGAGTCGGGGAAACCATACTCGCCGGGCGATACGCCCTGCTCACCCCACGTCGCCCGTTAACGTGGGCAGACCATTGCTGCATTTTCTGAGCATCGGTGCACGGCGCGCCCGCGCAAGCTACACTATCCCCTTAACCATGATTGTGAGGACGATCGCCATGCTATTTGTAAATCGGCTGGTACATACGCTTGTTCCCGGCAGCGACGGCGAGCCGGTCGATACATCTTGCCGCACCAACGCGGGCTTTGCCGCAAGCCTCATTTGCATTGGCCTCAACATTGCCCTGTGCCTAGCCAAGGGCATCGCGGGTTTGCTCGCCGGCTCTGTCTCGCTTATCGCCGACGCCTTCAACAACCTCTCCGATGCCTCGAGCAACATCGTGAGCCTGCTCGGATTCCGACTTGCCAGCCGCCCGGCCGACGAAGGCCACCCCTATGGCCACGGCCGCTACGAATACCTCGCCGGTCTGGTTGTCGCCGTCCTCGTTTGTGCCGTCGGCATCAATCTGGTGCTCGAGTCCGTTACCAAGATCATCAAGCCCTCCCCCACCGCTTACACGCTCGTTTCCCTTGCGGCACTGGCTACATCCATGCTCGTTAAGCTCTGGATGGCCGCGTTCAACCGCACGTTGGGTGATCGCATCGACTCGGAGACGCTCATCGCCACGGCACAGGACTCCAAGAATGACGTCATCACCTCGGGCTCGGTCTTGGCGGCGGCGCTTATTTCACAAGCGACCGGCTTTGATCTCGACGGCTGGGCAGGCCTGGGCGTGGGCATCTTCATCTGCATCAGCGGCATGGGCCTGGTGCGCGACGCCATCAGCCCGCTGTTGGGGCAAGCGCCCGACCCCAAGCTCGTCCAGGAAATCCGCGACAGGATCATGTCGTACCCCCAGGTCCTGGGCACGCACGACCTCATGGTGCACGACTACGGCCCCGGCCGTCAGTTTGCCAGCGCACACGTCGAAATGCCCGGCGAGGGCGATGCCTTTGAGCACCACGAGATTCTGGACACCATCGAACACGACATCAAACGCCAGATGGGCATTGGCATTACGCTGCACTGCGACCCCATTGCAACAACCGGTGACGACCTGCGCGGCTGGGTCAAGCGTGGCGTAGCGCAGATCGACCCTGCGCTTTCCATCCACGACCTGCACGAGCACGACGGGTTCGTTTCGTTTGACCTGGTGCGTCCCGACGGCTTTGACATATCCGACGAGGAGCTGCTGGAGCTCGTCACGCGCATCGTGCACGAGCGCCGGCCCGATGCATCATGCGTCGTTACGTTTGACTCGGGCTTTAGCTCGCCCGACCGTCCGGCAGAGCAGCTGTAATCGACAGCAAAACGGGGAACAAGACCGCCGACCAACGCACATACGCGCCCGGTCATGCGATCCTGCGCCCCGTTTTTGTTTGCACTGTTAAGGCCCTAGCCGCTCGGCCGCTAGTTTCCCTGTGCGCCCGAAATGCCGTTTTGTAGGGCGTTCCAGGCATCCGTCGCCATGTCTCCCAAGTTCTGCGCGGTATCGCCCAGGTTTTGTGCCGTATCGCCCAGCTCTTGCGCCTTGTCTCCCAATTCCTGCGCCTTGTTGCTCAGGTCCTCCAGCGTGTTGGAGCTCGAGCTGTCCGTGGCGCCTTGATCACCGGACGCATTGCCCGACGAGCCGTCCTTGCGCGTGAGCTGAATCTCGAGGTTACCGTTGTCGTTGTAGTAGGCAGATGTGACGACCCAGTTGGCATCAACGACGGGCGTCGAGCCGTCGTCGGTCAGAATCACAGCATTCGAAAGATCGGCCCCGCGCGACTTGAGAATCTTTTTGGCGTTGGACCAATACTGTCCCGGGATATCGCCCAGCTCTACTGCACCCGCCTGGGCGACCTCTGTCTGCTCGGCCGTCGTGCTGGTTGTAGCACCTCGTTTGTTGAACATGCCCGACACAATGGCGAACACAATCGAGAGGGCAAAGAAGATCGCCAGCACAATGAGGATCTTCTTGATCACACTCGACGAGCGCGACGGCGCCCCTTCCTCGTCCTCACCATACTGCGGAATCGATTTGGGATACTCGCGATAAGGTTGGCGCGCATACGAATCGCGCGACTCATAACGAGGCTGGGCCTGCGCCGTGCGCGGCATATACGTCGTCTGCTGAGGCTGCGGAATGGGATTTTGCGGCAGGTTATTATAGGGATTCGACGTCGAGGCGGAATAAGAATCCTGCGGCGCGTAATCAAACGGGTCCGGAACTGCGTTGCCATAGGGGCCTTGCGAAGATGCAGCGTAAGAATCCTGCGACGTGTCGCCATAGCCCATAACCCGGGTAGGCTCGCCAGAAGGCTGCGTCGCGGCGGGATCGGTATAACCGGGGCTGGGAACGACGCGGGTCACATCGGCGCTGCCGCCAGCCCGTGCGGAGCCATATCCGCCCATTACGGTCGTCTTATCCTGGTCCATGCAACGTTTCCTTTCCGTCGCCTGCAAGCATCAAGTTATCCATGCATTCTACCCGCGCAAAAGCCTATGATGGGCAAAGC
>OLPZ01000789.1_pt1 | contig 23389 bp, 21 predicted proteins | sample 1672711 | NCBI WGS metagenome assembly OLPZ01 (sample SAMEA3136716, study PRJEB25190) | human gut metagenome
CGCACAATCACCACAAGAAATTATTGATTTATTAAAGAACGTAGGAGATTAAAAAGATGAGAGCAGTACATTTTGGTGCAGGTAACATTGGTCGTGGATTTATTGGTGAAACTTTAGCCGCCAATGGTTTTGGAATTGATTTTGTAGATGTAAATGACACTATCATCAGTGCTTTAAATCAACGTGGAGAATATGATATCGAATTGGCTGCACCTGGTCAAAAGAAGATTCATGTAGAAAATGTTGATGGAATCAATAATGGTGAACATCCAGAAAAAGTTGTTGAAGCTATTAAGACTACTGATTTAGTAACAACAGCAATTGGTCCTAAGATTTTGAAGTTCATCGCACCATTGATTGCTGATGGTATTAAGGCTCGTAAAGATGCTGATAACAAGCAAACATTAGATGTAATTGCATGTGAAAACATGATTGGTGGTTCACAACATCTTAAAGAAGAAGTTTACAGCCACTTAGATGACGATGTAAAAGCTTTTGCTGATGAATATATTGGTTTCCCTAATGCAGCGGTAGATCGTATCGTTCCTTTACAAAAGCATGATGATCCATTGTTGGTATCAGTAGAAGAGTTCAAGGAATGGGTTGTTGATGAAAGTCAAATGAAGAACCCTAGTTTGAAACTAGAAACAGTTCATTATGCTTCTGATCTTGAACCATATATTGAACGTAAATTATTCTCAGTTAATACAGGTCATGCCACAGTAGCATACACTGGTAAAGCTTTAGGATATGAAACAATTGGTGAAGCTATTAAGGATGAAAAAGTTCTTACACAATTGAAGAATACTTTGAAGGAAATTCGCTCACTATTATTAGCTAAGTGGGATTTCCAAGAAAAGGAATTAGAAGAATATCATGATAAGATTATTGGTCGTTTTGAAAATCCATACATCTCTGATGAGATTGCTCGTGTAGGTCGTACACCTATCCGTAAGTTAGGTTATGATGAACGTTTCATTCGTCCAATTCGCGAATTAAAGGCTCGTGGCTTAAGTTACACAACATTAATGGAAACTGTTGGTAAGATTTATCACTTTGATGAACCAAAAGACGATGAAAGTCAAAAACTTCAAAAGATGCTAAAAGATGAAAATTTGAAGGATGTAATTGTTGAAACAACAGGCCTTAAGGATGATGCTGACTTAGTTGCCGAAATTGCTGCAAGTGTAAAAGCTGCTGATTAATTTAAAATTCGAGGCAGTCGATTGATGATAAAAATCATTGATCGACTGCTTTTTTGTTGACAAAGAAATTATTTTTATATATAGTTAGTTACATAAGTAATTAACTGAATATGAAAAAGAATTGAGGTGGAAATGAATGTTACACTTTAATTTCAATAGTACCGAACCAATATACTTACAAGTAGCTAATCAGTTAGAGGAAGCAATTTTTACAAAAGCTTTCTTAGATGGTACACAAGTTCCTTCTACGACTGAAATTTCAAAAGAATTCCATATTAATCCGGCAACGGTATTAAAGGGAATGAATATTTTGGTTAATGATGGACTATTGGAAAAACGAAGAGGTTTAGGAATGTTTGTAACAGAGGGTGCTTATATGAAGTTACTAGAAAGAAGGAAAGAGTCTTTTTACCAAGATTATATTGTAAAAATGATACAAGAAGCTAAGAAATTAGGCATGAATGAAGATGATTTAATTGAATTAGTGAAGAGAGGTGTGGATTAGTAATGACAGGAATTAAGATCGATGGATTATCAAAGAAATTTCGTAAGAAAAACGTATTGGATAATATATCAGTAGAATTTAAACCTAATAAGATTTATGGACTTTTAGGTAGAAACGGTGCTGGAAAGAGTACATTATTAAATATTATCGCTAATCGATTATATGCAGATCAAGGAACTTTAACACTGGATGATGAAAATTTAGTAGAAAATGACAGTGCATTAGGTAAATTATATTTGATGAATGATGTCGATATGTACAACAAGAGCATGAGATTGGACAAAATTTTCGAATATACTGAACAATTTTATGGAAGTTTTGACTATGAATATGCTGAAAAGTTAGCTGAAAGATTTAAAATTGATACTCATCAAAAATTTGGAAAATTTTCAACAGGTTATCACACAATCGCTAAGTTAATCATTGCATTATGTGTACCGGCAGATTACATTTTCTTGGATGAACCAGTATTAGGTTTAGATGCTAATCATCGAACAATTTTCTATGAGGAATTAATGACGACTTACAGCGAACGTCCACGTACATTCGTTGTAGCAACTCATTTGATTGGGGAAATTACTAATATTTTAGAACATGTCATGATTGTATCTGAAAGTAAAATTACTCTTGATGAAGATGTTGAAGATATTTTGGCTAAATCACATTTGATTGTGGGACCACAAGCTGAAACTAAAGATTATGTCGAAGGTCTAAACATTGTTGGAAAAGAAAGTTTGGGTAATTTACAAGGTTACTATGTATATGGTGATTTGAATGACGATAAGATATTACCAGATACTGTACAAATCGAACGCGTTGACTTGCAAAAGATGTTCATATATTTAACAAATCAAGGTGGTGAAAACGGTGTTAACAAGTAAAGATATTAGTGTAGTTAAGTATCTATCTAGGAAATATGCAGAAGATACAGTGAAAGGGTTAGGGATATTATTTGGAATCCATATAATTGGGACTATCCTTTTAATAATGATGTCAAGTTCTGAAGAAATTCCTAGTATTGCACTCGGATTTTGGAGCAATTTTCCGTTAGCATTTTATTTAATGGGTGCTTTATTTATAATCAGTGCGACTAATTACGAGATATTCGCATTTTTAAACCAAAATGGAATTTCACGTAAAACACTATGGAAAAATAAAATGATAGTGTTAGGGTTAGGAACTTTAATTTTAGTATTAATTGGAACTATATACGATGCAGTAGTATCAAGTAGTGGAACGAATGATTTGATAGCAATAACTTATTTAAAGGGAACTAATCCAGTAGTAAAGGTAATAGGAAGTTATCTTTTTGATGTATTAGTAACTTTTATGACAGTAACTTGGATTAGTGCAATCGGAGCAGCTTGTGGGCTACTTCCTAAAAAACATCGCGCTTGGATAATCTTTGGAATTGTAATGGCTGTATTTTTAGTAATTACTAGAATTGTTTCATGGATTGCGATGTTACCATTTGCTTGGACAAGAGTTTTCATGGTAGTTGTAAAATATTTCGGCCTATTATTGGGTATTAGCTATCATGGAAATGAATATAGTTTTAATTTCTTACCACCAATTTTAACAGTGATTGTATTAGCGATTTTAGGAGCAATTTTGACACGCCATCTTTTAATGAAGATGAAGATTAGAACGGAGGGATAGTTATGTTAGTTGTAACAACAGAAAATATTCCAGGCAAGAAGTATGAAGTTTTGGGAGAAGTATTCGGTGTAACTACTCAATCTAAAAACTTTGTCAGAAATATTGGAGCAGGTTTGAAAAATATCGTTGGTGGAGAAATTAAAGATTACACCAAGATGTTACATGAAGCTCGAATGGTAGCAATTGAACGTATGAAACAGGAAGCTACTGAAAAGGGTGCAGATGCGATTGTGATGATGCGTTTTGATTCCGGATCTATTCTACAAGATATGCAATCTGTCGTAGCTTATGGAACTGCAGTTAAATTTATCGAAGATTAAAAAGAGGTAGTATCAGAAGTTCTGGTACTACCTTTTCTTATTCTCTAATTAATAATTTAATGCCATTAGGATCGAGCGTTTGAATTTTATGACCATAATCTTTAAATGGGATTTTAGCTTTTTGTAGATTTTCTTTAACTTGTTTTTTATATAAAATATTGCTTACTAAAAGTAAATATGAATCTAAGTTGCCAAATAAATAATTTTTGTTAGAATTGAAAGTGTATACATTATATTAAGGAAGTAGAAAAAATTATGAATGAACCAATGTTTTTAAAACCTGTATTTCAAGAAAAAATTTGGGGAGGAAGTCGCCTAAAGACAGAATACAATTATCCTATTCCAAGTGACCATACTGGCGAATGTTGGGCTATTTCAGCTCATCCACATGGCCCAGCAACTGTTGAAAATGGTGAATTTAAGGGACAAACATTAGATGAAGTATGGGCAAATCATCGCGAAGTCTTTGGAAATGCAGAGGGAGACGTTTTCCCATTATTGACAAAGATCTTAGATGCTAAACAAGATTTATCAGTACAAGTTCATCCTGATGATACTTACGCTAAAGAACATGAAGGTGAATTAGGTAAAACTGAATGTTGGTATGTTTTAGCTGCTGATGAAGGTGCTGAAATGATTTACGGCCACCATGCTAAAACTCGTGAAGAATTAGCTGAGTTAATAGAAAATGGACAATGGGATAAATTGTTAAGAAGAGTACCAGTTAAACCAGGTGACTTTTTATACGTACCAAGTGGAACAATTCACGCTATCGGAAAAGGTATCATGGTACTGGAAACTCAACAAAGTAGTGATACAACTTATCGTGTATATGATTTCGATAGAGTAGATAAGACTACTGGTCAAAAACGGGAATTGCATATTCAACAATCAATTGATGTAACAAATGTACCTCATGTTGATCCTAAATTAGATATTAAGGACCAAAAAGTTGGGGATGCAGATGTAAGAACATTTGTAGAAACAGATTTCTTTAGTGTTTATCGTTGGCGCTTAGAAGGTGGAGAAGCAACTTTCACTCGTGGGGCAGCTCCATATACTTTGGTTTCTGTATTAAAAGGCCAAGGTCAAATCATTGTGAATGATAAGAGTTATGAAATTGAAAAAGGTGTGCATTTCATCTTGCCTTATGATGTTAAAGAATGGACAATCAAGGGTAATTTAGAAATTATTGCTTCAGAACCAGGCTCAAAGGCTTAAGCATAAAGTGATTTTCATATTCGATAAAAAATATGAGAATCACTTTTTTAATAGACAAAAATTATAGAGAGTGATTTTTTTTGATTGTTAGTGTAAAATTTAAGTATATTTAATGTAGGAAAGAGGAATAGGGATGGAAAACAGGAATTTGCAAGATGCGAAACGCATAGTTGTAAAAGTTGGTACAAGTTCCCTGATACGTGCCAACGGAAAAATTAATTTACAAGCGATAGATGAGTTGTGTTATACCTTGAGTGGACTGGTGAATGAGGACAAAGAAGTGGTTCTAGTATCATCAGGTGCAGTAGGTGTGGGACTCGCAAATATGGGCTTGGTACAACGACCCAAGCAAATTCCTGAACAACAAGCCCTGGCAGCGATTGGTCAAAGTCAGTTGATGACTATTTATCAACAAAGATTTGCAATGTATAGTCAAAAGACAAGTCAAATTTTATTGACGCATGATGTATTAACTTATCCTGAAAGTAGAGAAAACGTGTTGAATACTTTCAATGAACTTTTAAAATGGAAAGTTATACCAGTGGTTAATGAAAATGACACAGTTGCGGTTGATGAAATGGATCATCAAACAAGTTTTGGAGATAATGATTGGTTATCTGCAGTGGTTGCTTCTGGAATTGATGCTGATTTACTAATAGTTTTATCTGATATTGATGGATTATTTGATAAAAATCCTAAAAAATATGCTGATGCTAACTTAATTTCAGAAGTGACAGAAATTAACGAAAAAATCACAGGTGTTGCAGGTGGTACAGGAAGTCGTTTTGGAACTGGTGGAATGGCAACTAAGATTAAAGCAATGGATAGAATGATTAATGAAGGACGCAAAGCTGTCTTAGCTAATGGTAAGAGACCTTCAATCATTTTTGAAATTTTAAACGGTAAGCAAATAGGAACATTATTCCATAAGAAATAGAGGCGATATAGATGACTGTAGATTTAAATAAAATGGGACAGGCTGCTAGAGAAGCATCTCGACAATTAGCCTTGTTGGGTGAACAAAAGAAGAATCAAGTTTTAGAAACAGTAGCCCAAGAATTATTAGCAAAAGCTGACGAAATAATAGCTGCTAACAAAGTAGATTTAGAAAATGCTACTAATATGCCTGAAAAATTTATTGATAGATTAAAGATTGATAATGATAGAATTGCAGCGATGGCAGAAGGTGTAAGACAAGTTGCACAATTAGCTGATCCAATTGGTAAGATTGATGCTGGTTGGGTTAACTATGCAGGACTCCAAATTGAAAAGAAGAGAGTTCCTCTAGGTGTTGTAGGGATGATTTTTGAAGCACGTCCTAACGTAACTGTCGATGCCTCAGCATTATGCTTTAAGTCAGGAAATGCAGTAATCTTACGTGGTGGTAAGGAAGCTTTACAAACGAATATAAAAATAACTAAAGTTATTCGTCAAGCTTTGGAACAAGAAGGAATTAATCCTGATGCAGTACAAGTAATTACTGAAACATCACATGAATTAGCAAATGAATTCATGCAACTAACAGATTACTTGGACGTATTAATTCCTCGTGGATCTGCACGCTTAATTCAAACTGTTTTGAACACAGCTAAAGTTCCAGTTATCGAAACTGGTGCTGGTATCTGCCATGTTTATGTAGACAAATTTGCCGACAAGAAAATGGCAGTAGAAATTACAACAAATGCCAAAGTTCAACGTCCATCTGTCTGCAATGCAATTGAAAACTTAGTAATTCACCAAGATGTTGCTCAAGAATACTTACCAGCAATTGCTGATGAATTACAAAAGTATAATGTAGAACTTAGAGGCGATGAAAAAGTTTGTGAAATCTTAGGAGATAAAGCAACTTTAGCTACAGCTGAAGATTGGGACACAGAATACAATGATTACATTATTGCAATCAAGATTGTATCTTCAATTGATGAGGCAATTGATTTCATTAATGAACATAATACTAAACATTCAGAGGCAATTATCACTGAAAACTATACCCGTTCTCAAAAATTCTTGAACGAGATAGACGCTGCTTGTGTCTATGTTAATGCTTCAACACGTTTCACAGATGGTTTTGAATTTGGATTTGGTGCAGAAATTGGGATTTCAACTCAAAAATTACATGCACGTGGACCAATGGGATTAGAAGCCTTAACTTCAACTAAATATGTCATTCGTGGTAATGGACAAATAAGAAAATAATTATTTATTTTTCTAAAGCTTTTTGACGTTTAAAAGTTGATTGTATATAATTAAAGTAGTTGACAACCTAGATAAAACCTTCATGGAGGAAATGTGGAAATGCAAGAAAAGCAGGAGATAATGTTATTTGCCTTAAATTCTAATCCAGAATTGGCACAAAAAATTGCTGATAACTTAGGTGTTAAATTATGTGATGCTTCCGTAAAACACTTTAGTGACGGTGAAATTCAAATCAACATCAACGAAAGTGTTCGTGGTAGAGATGTATTTGTAATTCAATCTATATCTGATCCAGTTAACGAAAACTTTATGGAAGTTATGATTATGATTGATGCTTTACGTCGTGCAAGTGCAGGTACAATCAATGTGGTTATACCTTACTATGGTTATGCACGTTCTGATCGTAAGGCACGTTCTCGTGAACCAATTACAGCTAAGTTACTAGCTAACTTCATTCAAATGGCAGGTGCTGACAGAGTTGTAGCAATGGACTTGCATGCTGGTCAGTTACAAGGATTCTTCAATATTCCAGTTGACCACTTACTTGCAATTTTTGTACAAGCTCAATACTTCGGCGATTTGGGATTGAAGAAAGATGTAGTAGTTGTTGCTCCAGACCATAATGGTGTTAAGGGTGCACGTAACCTTGCTCAATTATTAAAGGCTCCAATTGCCATCGTAGATAAGCGTGGAACTGAAAGAATTGCAGAACCAACAGAAGCACATGTAATTGGTGATGTTAAGGGTCATAACTGCATTGTTTATGATGATATGATTGATACAGGTGGTAAGATGGTAGACGCTGCTAAAGCTTTAAAAGCAGCTGGTGCAGCAGATATCTATGCTTGTGCTACTCATCCTATCTTCTCTGGAAATGCTGTAGAAGAATTGAAGGTTTCTCCATATAAGGAAGTTGTAGTAACAGATACAATTGAGGTGCCAGAAGAAAAGCAATTTTCACAATTGAAAGTTTTATCAGTAGCACCTACAATTGCTAAGGCTATTTCATTGATTAATAGTAATAAATCAGTGGATTCATTATTTCAAAAGCATGAAATTTAATTAAGATTAAAATTTAAACCCCATAGTTGCTAGTTTCAGCTAGTAACTATGGGGGTTTTTGTATTCGATATTTTAATGTTTAACGCCACGATAGCTATGATTACCTTTGATTTTATGCACGTGCTGTTTAAATTTAGGACCATTATTGTTGGTTAGACGGAAATTCTTCATTTTACCAATGAATGGTTTATTTTCAGAACGAATCTTAGTCCAAGTTTGCATAGCTTCAGTCATGGCCTTTAAATCTTCTAATTGTTTATCATTTTTCTCGCGTAAAGCAGCAACATAGATATCAGTTTGCAAGCGATTGGTCAAGTTGATGTGATAATTCAACAAGTCTTGCGTTAAAGGTGCGTGACGATAAGAGTTAAATAGTTTTTGAATAGTTTCCATAGCTTCGCGTACAGTTTGAGGTTGAACATAACGTTTTTTAGGTTTCATAATAAAATCCTTTCTTAGAATTTATTATTTTTATTGTAACTCAATTTAAAGCTATGACAAAAAAATAATGATAAACTAAGGAAGAGAATAAAAAGTGAGAGGTGAAAATTTATGAGTTTAGGATTTATTTTAGGTGATGCTACTAAAAATCATCGTCAAGTATTGCTAGAGCAAATAACTAACTGGCAAGCAGAAGATCCACAAGCCAAGATTTACTACATAGTTCCTAACCATAATAAATTTAGTGCTGAAGTAAAAGTATTAGACTATTTAAAAAGCCAGCAAGATAATCAAGACTTGTTTGCGACAAGTAACGTACAGACTTTCTCATTTACACGTTTAGCTTGGTATTTCATGAAAGATACGGCTACATATCAAGTTAATAGAATAACTAATGCTGGCTTGAATATGATTGTTTATCGTAGTTTGCAGGAACATAGTGATGAATTGACAATTTTTAAAGGTGAACAGACACAACCGGGCTTTATTGCTCAATTGGTATCACAACTGATAGAACTACAACAATCTTGCATTACATATGATGATATAGAAAGAATGAAAGAAAATTTAAGCCAACAAGATACAGCTGATAGTGCAGAGTTGGAAGCCAAATTACATGATATAGCGATTATCTATCGTGATTTTATGCAGATGACAGACAGTAAGTATTTAAAACCTGCTGATATTTTGCCAAGTTTGACTCAGTACTTACAAAATGAAGATCTAAGCAATAGTTATTTTATTATCGAAGGATTTTCACAATTCACAGCTCAAGAACAAGCTATAATTTCAGTCTTGCTTCAACGAGCTAAAGAAGTGAGAATTGATTTGATTTTGAATCGTGGAGTGACTGATATTGAAGATTTAAGTGATAAGCAGTCATTATTTTACCGATCTGAGAGAACTTACTATTTACTTTATCAACAGGCTAGAAAAGCACAAGTCAAAATTCTGAATGATGTTTATCCACAGGAATTACGTGTGGAAACTCCTGAATTACAATCCTTGGCTAAGTATTGGAAAGAATCCACAGATTTGAAACCAATTAATGTTGAAAAAATTGGGGATAATCATAATTTACAAGTCATAAAAGCTGATACAAGAATGACGGAAATAAAGGAAATAGCCACAAGAATAAAGCAAATGGTCGCTTTGAAAGACTATCGTTATGCAGATTTTTTGCTATTAACACCGGATTTGAATAAGTATCGAAATATCATTGAACCTATTTTTAATGACTATAAGGTTCCAATCTTTGTGGATTTAGCTAAGAAGATGATTGATCATCCACTTGTGGAATTGTTGACAGCCTTATTCAACGTCAAAGCACATCACTATCGTTATGTGGATATGATGCGACTTTTAAAAACCGAATTGTTAATTCCCAAAACCGAATATGGTTATTTGGAAATTAAACAATTTAGACAAGATCTAGATCTAACTGAAAACTTGATCTTAAAATTTGGTTTTGAAGGAAGTCAATGGCTACGTAAAGATGATTGGGTATATTATCGCTTTGGAAGTTCTGACTTTGGTACTCAAACTGATGTCCAAGAGAAAATAACTAAGCAAGTTAACGTTATTCGTCGTTATATTAAGGAAATTTTACCACCATTCTTCAAACAATTAGATGAAGCCGAAAATGGTAAAGAAGCGGCACAAATCTTGATGAACTTTTTGATTATTAATGGTGTTCCAGAACAGTTGATTAATTGGAGAAACAAAGCACTAGAACAAGGTGATATGGTGATGGCAGATCGTCCTGAACAAGTGTGGAACCTATTTTGTGCATTAATGGATGAATATGTAGATACTTTAGGAGATCTATCATTTAAGGAAGAAGATTTCTTGAACTTACTACAAACAGGATTTGAAGGAGCTACTTATCGCCAAGTTCCATCAACACTTGATCAAGTTATTATTTCTGAAACAACTGCGACACAAATGAATGATAGAAAAGTAACATTTATCTTTGGTGCTACGGACTTAGTAATGCCAAATCGTATTCAAAATACAATGTTACTGACAGATATGGATAGAGAATTAGTTCAAGGAACACTAGATGATGAGAAATATTTATCTGACACTGCCGAAGGACGAATGGCAGCAGAACCATTTATGAACTATTTAGCATTTATGACACCTAGGGAAAGATTGTACTTCTCTTATCCAGTTGCTGGAGTCAATGAAGATGGATTAAGAATGTCTCCATACGTAAATCGCATCATGAAACAATTTGATTTACCACTGTATGAAGCTAATAGTGAACCAACATTGGAAGATAAAAAAGTCTTGAAATTTGTGGCAACTAAACGGACGGCTTTGAGCAATTTAATTGGAGTAGCTCGTCAAGCTAAAGGGCAAAAGCAACCTTTACCTGTAATGTGGAGATATGTCTATCAGAAGTTACAAGAAGATGCTACTTATCGTAGACTTACGCGTAAATTGATGGCAGGGATCGAATATAGTAACATTCCTGAAAGATTAAAGACAGAATACGCAGAAAAATTATATGGTAAGACTTTGAATACCTCTGTATCTAAATTTGAGGAATTCTTCAAAAATCACTATGCCTTTTTCTTAAAGTATGGATTGAAATTAAAAGAACGTGACGTGTTTGAATTATCACCAGCTAATACAGGTGAATTCTATCATATGGCCTTAGATAAACTATTGAAGACTCTTAAACAAGATAAAGTCTCAATTGCTGATATAAATAAGCCTCAGCTTGACGCATATCTTCAACAAGTTCTAGGTGGCATGGAACAATTGCCACAATTTCAAATTTTACAAAGTTCGAACAGAATGCAATTTATCTTGAAGCAACTTGGAGCTACTGTAAGTCAAATGGGATGGGCTTTACATAACCAAGGTCAAAGAACTAAAATGCGTCCTTTAGAAACTGAAGTATTGTTTGGACATGTAGGAACTGAAAATGGTTTGAAGGCTTTGACTTATGATTTAGGTAATGGTCATAAGGTTAATGTCCGTGGAAAGATTGACCGAATTGATCAGATGATTATAGACAACCAACGTTATTTAGGGATTGTTGACTATAAATCAAGTAGTCATAAGTTTAACTATCAAGATGCCTACTATGGACTGGCATTACAGATGTTGACATATTTAAATGCCATGTTACAAAATACAGATTTATTGCTTGATTTAAATGCCGGAGAAGAGATTAAACCGGCTGGGGCAGTTTATATGCACTTGCAAAATCCAGTTATCAAGCAAAAGGATATTTTGAAAAATCCATATAGCGAAGTATTGTTGAGACAAAATAAATACGATGGCTTAGTTTTAGATGATCAAGAATTATTAAGTAATTTAGATACATCAATTGAAAAAGCTGGTAATTCTATCGTATATCCTGTTAGAAAATATGCAGATGGTCATTTTGGAGGGGTTAAGAATAGCGGTAATGTAATCACATTTGATAATTTAATGTTACTCCTAAAACGAAATGAAGAACTAATTCAAGAAGCTGCAAAACTTATCTTTGCTGGTGATGTGGCATTAAATCCAGTTCTATGGCCAGATAGACGATCAGCATTACAATATTCACCATATAAGGCGATTATGCAATTTGATGAACTTTTAGGAAATCAATATTATCGTTTACCAAAAGAAAATACCGCTGATATTCTCCAAAAATTAGCACAAGAAAATTCAGCAGAAAGTGAGGTTTAAACTAATGGCGAATGGATTTAAGTTTACACCTGCTCAACAGAAAGCAATTGAAGATACAGGGAAAAACATTTTAGTAGCTGCTTCAGCTGGATCTGGTAAAACAAGAGTCTTGGTTGAACGTGTTATTAATAAGATCAAACAAGGAGTAAGCATTGATGAATTATTAGTGGTAACTTTTACGGAAGCTGCAGCTAAGGAAATGAAAGAAAGAATTCAAATTGCTTTGCGTAAGGAATTATCAACGGCTGACTCTGAAGAAGAAAAGCGTAGATATCTAACTCAGTTATCAAAATTAAATGTAGCTAATATCTCAACATTACACGCATTTTGCTTACAGATAATTAAGCAATATTACTATGTAATTAATCTAGATCCAATGTTTAGAATGCTAACAGAAGATACTGAAGTTGCGTTGTTACAAGAAAATGTATGGGATGATTTGCGTGAAAAATGGTATAGCAAAAAAAGTCCAGAATTTGAAAATTTAGTAATCAATTTTTCTAGCGACCGTAACGATGATGGTCTAAGTGAATTAGTGATGAAAACTTATCAATTCGCTAATGCCAATCCTAATCCAGAAGAATGGCTAAATAATTTAGTAAATGAATATGAGTTAGGTGATCAACCTTTGATGGAAAGTAATTTCTATCAAAATAAGATAAAGCCTAATATTTTAGATCAAATTCAATTAGCTAAAGACAATTTAAAACAAGGAATGGATGAAGCTAATAAGATAGGGTTAGAAAAACTCTATCAAACATTTGAACAAGATTGCGTAACAATTGATGAGTTACAAGATTTTGTAGTTGGATGTAAGGAATGGAATAATTTAAAGACAACTTTACAAAATTTCAAGTTTAAACGTGCTAAATCTGATAGAGGTCTAGATGATGATCAGAAAAAGCAAAAAGAAAGAATTAACAAGACTTTACGTGATGGCAGTAAAAAGATTATAGAAGATCTAAGTGTTAAATATTTTGCTTTACCTGAAGATGAGATCAAAGAGCTAACCAAAAAATCCAAACAAATTGTTGAAACTTTAAGTGAAGTTGTAAAGGAATTTGGATCAGAATTCAGTAAAGAAAAACGTAGAAGACATGTACTTGATTTTAGTGACTTGGAACATTTGACACTACAAATCCTAAACACTGATACTCCTGATGGTAGACGAGTTAAGGAAAGATTGAAAAACAAGTTCAAAGAAATCATGGTTGATGAGTACCAAGATACTAACCAACTCCAAGAAACGATTTTAACAACGATTGCCCACAAGAATCCTGGCAATATGTTCATGGTAGGGGATGTAAAGCAATCTATCTATGGTTTCCGTTTGGCAGATCCGGGATTATTTTTGAAGAAGTATCAAAGCTTTGCAACTGATGATAACAATGACGAGCGAATCATTCTTGCAGAAAACTTCCGTTCAATGGAAAATGTAACAGCATTTACTAACTTAATATTCTCTCAATTGATGGATGAAAAAGTGGGAGAAATGGCATATGATGAAGATGCTCGCCTGGTTTATGGAGCAAAATATTATCCAGAAGAAACCCCTATAAAAGCTGAAGTTTTGGTATATGAAAGTGAAGATTCTAGTCAAGAAAGCGATGACGAACCTGTAAATGAGGACTTTTCAATTGATAATAAAGCTCAAGGCCAAATTGTCATGACCGCCAAGAGAATTAAAGAATTAGTTGAAAATGGAGAAAAAATCTATGATAAGAAACAAGGGGCTATTAGGCCAATCGAATACCGAGATATTGCAATTTTAGCTCCAACTCGTAAGAATAACTTGATTTTGACAGAAGAATTTAAGCGTCTAGGAGTACCAATTTTTGTTCCTGATGCACAAAATTATTTCCAAACAACTGAATTAAAAATAATGATGTCATTCTTACAAATAATTGATAATCCTTACCAAGATATTCCTTTAGTAGCGGTATTACGTTCGCCAATTGTTGGGTTAAAAGAAAATGAACTAGCCTATCTCAGAATTAATGATAAAACTGGCGATTACTTCCAAGCAGTAGAGAGTTTCTACGATAATTTTGAAGTCGAGAAAGCTTCAGCATTTGCCCAAAGCTTGTATGAAAAGATCGCGATTTTCTTGAAACAATTAACTGAATTTAGAAATATGGCTCAACAAAATGAGTTAGCAAGTTTAATTTGGAAAATCTATGAAGAAACTGGTTTCCTTGATTATGTTGGAGGAATGCCAGGTGGTTTGCAACGTCAAGCTAACTTACATGCTTTATATGAAAGAGCTGCAGAATATGAAGAAATGAGCTTTAAAGGATTATTCCAATTTGTACGTTTCATTAACAAGATGCAGACTAAAAATAAAGATTTGTCAGAAGCTACAACGCAAGTTTCTGATGATGCAGTTACAGTTATGACTATTCATGGTAGTAAGGGCTTGGAATTTCCGGTTGTTTTCTTATTGGATGCTACTCACAAATTTAATGTGGGAGATTTGAATAAACCATATTTGTTGAATGCAGATGATGGAATAGGAATTTCTTATCTTGATCCTGATACTCGAGTAAAGACAGATACTTTGATGAAAGTAATTGCCGGTGAACAAGCATTGAAGAAATTAGCAGCTGAACAAATGAGATTGCTATATGTAGCCTTAACCCGAGCAGAACAGCAATTATTTATCGTTGGCTCATATAAAGATAAAAATGAAGCTTTGAGTAAGTGGGAGAAAGCTACGCAAAGTGAGTCACTAGTCTTAAATGCAGGTGTTAGGGCATCGGTTAGAAACTTCATGGACTGGATTGGTATGTGTCTAACAAGAAGTGAGATCTTTAAAGAAGTTGATGATACAGTAGATACAAGGGAGCCAGCATATGTAGGTGAATTACCGGTAAAATTTGCAGTTAAATTCTATAGTAATCAGGATCTACGTGAAGAAAATATTACTTTAGATGAGAATGGTGAATCTTGGTTAAAACAACAGCTTAAGAAGATAGAAGGACAAGAACCTTTAGAAATTAATGACAAGCAATATAGAATTATTGATAAAATTCTACAAAGTAAGTATCCTAATGAATCATTAACTAAAACGACTGCTTACCAAGCTGTGTCGGATTTAAAACGAGCTTTTGATGATCCAGATAACAATATGATGCAAAGCTTGGAGATTGATTGGCAAGATCAAGCACCACAAGGAATTAATAGATATGTACAAGGTGAGTTGAAATTGCCTAAGTTTATGACGACAAAAGTGAAAGTATCACCTGCACAAGTAGGTACTGCAACACACTTGCTATTGCAAAAATTACCACTTGATGAAGAGGTAACGCTTGAAGAATTGATGCAACTACTATCACAGTTGGTAGAAGATAAATTGATCACATCAGAAGTGGCTAAGGAAATTAATTTAGATCAAATTAAGAATTTCTATGCTAGTGATTTAGGTAAAACAGTTCTAGAGAATAAAGATAAAGTAAAACGAGAATTACCATTTGCGATGATCATACCTGCCGGAAGATTATTTAGTAATGTAGATAATGATGTGGAACAGCCAATTCTAGTTCATGGTATTATTGACGGATTAATTGAGCTAGATGATGAAGTTATTATCTTTGACTATAAGACTGACCACCATACTTCCGAAGATAAGTTGATTGAAAATTACCGTGGACAATTAAACTTATATGCAATGGCGGTTGAAAGTATGTTGAATAAGAAAGTTTCACAAAAAATCATATACTCTTTAGATTTAGGAAAAAGCATTGTTCTTTAAAGTTGTGGTAAAATAGAACTACTATTCTAGTAGTAAAGGATGAGTGAAATGTCTAAAATATGGAAAGTCCTGCAATGGGTAATAGTGGTTGTCTTGATGGTTGTAGGGTTAGCTTTAATTTTTAACGAGCAAATTAAAAGCTATGTGATTAACCACATGAGTCAAACTGCTATTAGTAAGCCGGTTGATACTAAGACAAAACATAAAGGAAATTTTGACTTTGAAAGTGTTAAAGCCGTTGATATTAAAGGAGTTAGTAAGGCTACTCAAGATGATACAGCTGCAATTGGAAAAATTGCGATTCCAAGTATCGGTTTAAAGCTTCCTATTTTCTATGGATTAGATAATAATAATTTAATGCGTGGAGCTGGTACCATGAAGGCTGACGAAAAAATGGGAGCTGAAAACAACTATGCGATTGCTGGACACCATATGGAAGATCCTAACATCTTATTTGGACCTTTGAGTAAGGCTAAAATTGGCAAAAAAATATACTTAACTGATGAGAAGAAAGTTTATGTATATAAGATAACCAAGAAAGCAGTTGTAGACGAAACTCAGGTTAAATGGATTGATGATGTTCCTGGTGAAAGCTTGGTAACATTGGTAACCTGTGCTTCAGGTACAGAAGGAGAAGTCAATCGAATTATCATCCAAGGATCATTGGTAAGTACTGAGACAGCAAGTAAGAGTAATTTGAAATATTTTAATGATTAATAATAATGCAATCTATCAGAAGTTTTCTGGTAGATTGTTTGTTTTTAAAATTAATTTGCTTGCTAAAGATGAAATAAAGCACTATCCTATTATTAGGAATAAAAAAATCGGGGGAAATTCAGGAGAAGCTGAATGAAAGGAAAAATGGAAATATTTAAACAAAGTAAAATACAAATTATATCTTTGATATCGTTGGTAGCAATGATATTACTATTAATATTAGGTGGAAATATTGTAAAAGCTGATGATGTTAGCAGTTCTAGCAGTAGCTCTACAAGTGAGACATCATCAAGTGTAGTTGTTAAAAGCCAAGATTCTTCAAATGTTTCACGTGAAACAAGTAGTTCTGCTACTAGTTCCAACAGTTCCAGTAGCGTATCGTCAACTAGTGGAAGTTCTAGTTCAGTTCAGGGAAATGCTACTTCAAAAGCAAATACGCAAGTCTACGTGGTAGCAACAGTTGATAATTCTAAGGCTAATAATACAGATAAAGATACTGATCAACAAGCAGATGCTAGTTCAGTTGAAGTGGTAGTAGCTGATAACGAAAGTCAACCTAGTGAGTATGCTAGTGTAAAAGTTAGCAATAAGAATGTAAAGAAACATTCTGAATTATCAATGCCTAAGATAGAATCCACTAATAACTTTCCTAAAACAGGAGATAACGCTAAAGAATGGTTGCCAGTCTGGGGTGCAGTTGTTCTAGCAGTTGGAAGTATCCTAGCAAGTATTTTATATGCACAAGAGAAAGAAGGTAAATAATATGGCTAAGAAAGTAGCGGTATTAATTGCAGATGGTTGTGAAGAGATAGAAGCACTAACTCCTGTCGATGTTTTACGTCGTGCCGGAATTCAATGTGATATGGTAGGATTAGACAGTTTAGACGTGATGGGTGCTCATCAAATTGCATTAAAATGCGATAAAGTTTTAGATGATTCATTATTAGATTATGATTTAGTAACTTTACCTGGAGGAATGGGTGGAGCAACTAAATTAAGAGATAGTGAAAAGTTACAAGCTTTAATGGTTAAGCGTGCTGAACAAGGTAAGTGGAATGCTGCAATGTGTGCTGCACCAATGGCACTAGCTAAGTATGGATTACTTAAAGGTCATGATTATACTATGTTCCCTGGTATGCACCAAGAACATGGCGATGCAGAGGGTAGATTCCATGAAGACATGGTAGTGGTCGATGAAGCAGCTCGTTTAGTAACTAGTCGTGGACCAGCAACAGCTATGCCATATTCATTTAAGTTAGCAGAAGTTTTAGGAGTCGATACAAGCGAACTTCGTGAAGCGATGCTTTATAATTTCTTATTAGATCAAAAATAATTAAAATCAAAAATCATCATTATTTAACTGATTTAGTTAAATAATGATGATTTTTTTATCTTGTCATGAAATTATAAATTTCTTCAAGTGAATCAGAAAATAGAAGTTTATTTCTATCTTCAGTTGTTAAGAAACCTTCTGTAACCATATGATCGAAGAAGTCAGCTAATTTATCATAATAGCCATTAACATTATAAAAAGCACAAGGGTTAGGATTTTGCCCCACTCTTGCCCAAGAGAAAGCTTCACTGATTTCTTCTAATGTCCCTGGACCTCCAGGTAATGCTAAACAAGCATCAGCTAAAGAAAGCATCTTAGCTTTTCTTTCGTCCATATCATCAGTAACGTAAAATTCATCTAGATGTGGAGCAGCAATTTCTCTATCTACTAAAAATTGAGGCATAATGCCAATGGTATAAGTACCATTTTTAATAGCTCTTTCGGCCAATACATTCATTAAACCAACTCCGCCACCACCGTAAACAAGATCTAAATGGTGTTGAGCTAACCAATCAGCAACATCGATTGCGGCTTGAGTATAAATAGGATTTTTACCAGGATTAGCTCCACAATATACAGCAACTCTCTTCATATGAAAATCAACCTCTCTTTGCTAATTTCATTGACATAGTGGGCGAGATACCAGTGGTTTTAACCACTGGAGGGATAGCCCTCACTTGTAAGCTCGTTAGAGCTTGCTTTTTTACCCTTGCCTCCTCTTTGGTATATTTCACTAACTATTTATGTTATAATAGTTAGTGAAGAAAGTGAGGTGAACCTAATGGAAATGCAAGTTACAATCAAGACTAAACTAAAGATTTCTAACTCTGAAATAGCTTGGAGTTTTTCTAAAACAATGGAACAATATCGTCAAGCATGTAATTATGTATCTGAATACATTTTTAATCATGATTTTGATATGAAACAAAGTAGATTAAATAAAGAACTATATACTAAGTTGCGCAATCTATTTAGTCTTAAATCGCAAATGGCTCAATCTGTAATTAGAACTGTTATTGCACGCTATAAAACTGTCAAAACTCAAATGGCACGTAGACCTTATAAATATCAAGACCAAAATACTGGTGAATGGTACCGTGAAGTACGTGATTTGACTTGGTTACATAAACCAATTTCTTTTAATCGCCCACAAGTTGACCTTCAACGTAACCGTGATTGGTCTTATTTAAGTAGCGGTCAATTATCCATTAACACCCTTGATGGTCGTGTCAAAGTTGATCCTATTTGTCGTGGATTCAATCAGTACCTTGACGGTACTTGGAAATTTGGTTTAGCTAAATTACTTAAATCCAGTGGCAAATGGTATTTACATATTTCAGCCACTAAAGAAGTCGCTGATTTTAATAAACAAACCGTAAAACACGTTGTCGGTCTTGACCGTGGTTTACGCTTTTTAGCTACTAGTTATGATGAACAAGGCAAGACTGCCTTTTTTGACGGCCAAGCAATTATGCGTAAACGTGCTAAATATCAAAAACTTCGTGCCACCTTGCAAGCTAAAGGAACTAAGTCAGCTAAAAGACGTTTAAAGAAATTATCTGGACGAGAGAACCGTTGGATAAGTGATGTTAATCATTGCTTGTCTAAGACACTTGTTCAAAAATATGGTGCCAATACTTTGTTTGTCTTAGAAAACCTTAACGGTGTTTCTTTTGAACGTACTGACTTACCTAAAGCTTTGCGTAATCAAAATAAATCATGGGCTTTTTATCAATTAGAACAATTTCTAACTTATAAAGCACACTTACACAATAGTGAAGTTGTTGAAGTTTCTGCTAAATATACATCTCAACGTTGTCCTAAATGCGGAGTTATCAAAAAAGATAATCGCAATCATGAAAAACATGAATATCACTGTGATAATTGTAGTTATCGTTCTAACGATGACCGTATTGGAGCTATGAATATCCAATTACTTGGAACTCAGTATATTAGTGGACAAGAACAACCTAAATTTGAATTAACAACTAATGCGTAAACGTGTTAGTTAAGTGGGTGCTGCCAACCACCCAATGATGTAGCCACGTATAGTGTGGGAGCAACGAAGTTGCGTTATTACCACTGACCGTAAGGTCGTGAGTTACAAGCCCCATGTCTTTAGACTGGGGCAGTTGACGATGCGCTTGGTTAGTTCCACAAATTGGTACTGGTCAAGTAATTGTATTAGTATTATTCGGGCAGCTTTTCTTCAGTGCAATAATTGATAACTGGGGACTTCTCCATTCCAAGTAAGTACTTTATAATGAGCTGAATATGAAAAAATTTGAAATCCCCCTATACTATTATCATAAAAAGTATAGGAGGATTTTTTATACAATGGAAGAAACTGAAATTGTTGAAGTAAAACCAACTAAAAAACGGAAAACAGCAACTAAAATTAAAACAACCAAATTGAATTTAGATGCTGAAATTAAATTTGATAAGGTGAAAATTTTGTTGTGTCACGGAGTTGATACTGAAGTAATGAATGACGTCTGGGAGTTGATAAAGAAATATGTTAGTTAATTATCACTCTCCTAAACATGTATATATTGTTTGTGGCAACACTGATTTACGTAAAGGAATCGATACACTGGCAATTTTAATTGCCGATAATTTTGGTATGAATCTTTATAATGATTCAATCTTCTTGTTCTGTGGTCGAAGAAACGACAGATTTAAAGCTCTTTATTGGGATGGTGAAGGTTTTATACTACTCTATAAACGTTTCGAAAATGGTAATTTAACTTGGCCGAAAACTAGTGAAGAAGTTAAAGAATTAGATAACCAACAAATTGACTTACTTTTAAGTGGACTTAATCCTTTACCACAACCCAAAGTACATTTAGCACCAAAAGGTGCATTTTATTAAAAATTTTTCTTTACTAAAAACGCTGCCTACTGGTATGCTTTTAAGCATAATCTTAAAAGAGGAGGTGGCGAACTATGGATAAAGACAAAAGAATAGAGGAGCTTGAAAAGGAAAATCAACAACTTCATAAAAAGATTGAAGAATTGTCTGAAACTATTAAGCTTCTCAATGCCCGTATTTTTGGAAAAAAAACGGAAAAATTAGATAAAAATCAACTTTCATTTTTTTCAGAGGCTGAATTAGAAGAATTAGATATAGATTCTGATATTTCATCTAAAGAAAATGAAGAAGTTGAAGTAGAGCTTAGAGTAGTTTGCCACCGAAAAGTTAAACCACGTGGTCAACGAGCTGAGTTTCTTGATACTTTAGTACAAGTAGATGTCGTTCATGATCTTGAACAAAAAAATTGTGCTGATTGTCATGAAAAACTCACTCTAATTGGCAAAAAATGTGTTTATCGAGAGGTAGGCTTGAAACAACCTGAGCTTTTTTGTCGTAATCATTATCAGCAAACCTATAAATGTGAAAATTGCCACCCAAAAGGTGGCGATAAAATAGTTGCCGGTAAAGTACCTACTAGTCCTATTTTTCCACATAGTTATTTTTCCAGTAGTGTATTGGCTCAAGTAGTTACTTCTAAATATTTAATGGCTGTACCATTGAATAGACAAGCAATATATTTTAAACATATTGGCTTACCAATAGATACAAAGCATATGGCACGTGCCATCATTAAATTGAGTGAACAGTTAGAAACGGTTCACGATGAACTTACTAAGATTTTATTGAAAAATCCGGTTATTCATATGGACGAAACTCCTTTTCAGGTGTTGGAAGAAAAGAATCGAAGTAAATCGTATTTTTGGGTAATGAGAACGACAGAAGAATTTTCAAATCATCAAATAGTGGTGTTTAATTACTCTAGTAGCCGAAAGCAAGAAAATATTTCTAATCTGGTTGGAGCTTACACTGGAGCAATTATGTGTGATGGTTATAATGCCTATAGCAGTGAAATGTATCCACAAATTACATATGGTAGCTGTTTGGTGCATATACGCAGACATTTTGTGGAAATAGTCAAATCTTTAAAACAAGGAAGAGGATCATATGCAGTAAGAGCGGTAGAATTATTAAATCGTATTTTTAAAGAAGAAAAGAAGCTTGAGTATCAAAATGCAGAAGAAAAAGTACTGAAGCGGAAGCTTCATTTGAAAAAATATGTTGATGAATTCTACGATTTTCTGGATACTATCCCTAATCCTAGCAGTAAATTAAAGAAAGCTGTTGAATATGCCAAAAAATTTCAGCCTAGATTAGAAAATATATATAAAATTGGCGAACTCCCTCTATCAAACAATCCGATAGAACAAGTGATTAGGCTATCTACCTTAGTTCGTAAGAACTCATTGTTTGCGAGAAGCGTTGATGGTGCCAAAGCTAGTGCAATATTTTATAGTTTAGTTCAAACAGCCAAGTTGAATGGCTTAGATATATTCAAGTATTTCAACTACATTTTCTCACTATTAGAAAAACGAGAAAATGTCAAGGTTGGAGCTTATTTGCCATGGAATTCTAAAGTTAAAGAAATTTGTACAAAGTAAGGCCCTCAAAATCACTAGGAAAATGTGATTTTGAGGGCCTTTTTATCTGTAATGTCACACTATAGTGTGTTTACGTTTGAAAAAAGAAGATAACCATAATAAAAAGCAGCAAGTTCGTCTTGCTGCTTTTTTCATGAAAAAAGATTATAAATTAAGTTGTTTTTTGAAATGACATTTCACAGCATTCCACAACATTTCATAACCGTTGATTTAATAATGCTTTTGCGATATTTGAAACATTTAAATGCAATTATATATTTCTCAAAATATCAAAAAAGTATGCATCAAGTATGCACATTTTTTGTTAGAAATTAACAAAGGAAGTATATTGATTGGCAGTATCTTTACGTTGCTCATCAGTAATTGAAGTGTAAACATCTAACGTAATTTCAACTTTAGAATGTCCTAATTGGGCTTGAAGTTGCTTAACTGACATACCACCTTGTGCAGCTAAAGTCGCATAAGTATGCCTTAAACCATGAACTGTTATATGGTGTAAGTTGCTACCTTCTGAAACTCTATTCATCATCTTACTAATTGTGGTAGGAATAATGTAGTGATTATTTTTGTCAGGAAAAATAAGCTGATTAGGAGATAAAGCATTGAACCCTTTTTGTAGTAGTTCTTTCTTTTGTCTCAATCTCCATTCACTCAAAATAGATAATGTCTTTTTATCAATAAAAACAGTTCTATTGCTACTTTTTGTTTTTGGGGTTGTAACTTTAACTTTAGATACCAGTATTATAGTTTTGTTGATTGTAATTTGTGCCTTATCAAAATTAATATCATTCCATGTTAAAGCTAAAGCCTCAC